>OKSN01000215.1_pt1 | contig 42122 bp, 36 predicted proteins | sample 1606191 | NCBI WGS metagenome assembly OKSN01 (sample SAMEA3879535, study PRJEB24766) | human gut metagenome | biome: human-associated habitat; feature: feces | place: USA | collected 1985/1987
TATCATCTATTGGAAGAAGTCATCTTTACTTTGTACTATTTATATACTACCACCAAGGCTCTGTTTGCCTTCGACCAAAGTTTAATAGGAGCATAAGGTCTATGGATAAAGTGTTTCAGAAATTTTTGCGAAGTGGTATTGACCTTTCGCCCGTAGGGGTGGAGCGTCGTGAAGATAACAACCCATACTTTTGCACGCCAAAAGGTGCATCTATTTTTGGCTGGGCGGGTGTGGACGGCATCCACTTCTGCTTTGTTCGAGACTTTGGCGGTATGGTATTTTCCGTCAGTCCCATGAACTCGGCTCCGGATTTTGTTCATCCGCTGGCAAACGATTTTGAAGACTTTCTGAGGTTGCTCCTTGCTTGCAGTGATTCGGCAGCGCTGGAACAGGCGTGGATGTGGGATAAAGCCCAGTTTGAAGCCTTTTTGCAGGACAACCCTCCAACGCAGGATCAGCAAAGAACGCTATCAGAGCTTGCTGAGAAAATGAAATTGACGCCTATGGAACAGCCGTGGGTATACATCAAAAAGCTGCAAGCATCTTTTGATTATAGTAAGATCAAGTACACCGAGGACTATTATGATGTTGATATGAACCCAGAAGCAGAACCGACCATGCCTGAGTGGAAGGTCTACTTTGAGGGAAACTTCTGGGGACATTCGGGAAAAGACCATGCCGGAACGGAAATCCGGTTGAATAAGCAATTTGACTGGGCGAGGCATCATTGGGTTATTCCTGCGGCGTATTCTTGCAGCAAGGGACTCGTCATGGACTTTTGTATGCGTACCCCGGAAGAAGACATTCGCAAGTTCATAACTAAATGGGATTTACACCCCGAAAACGACTCCTGCGAATACTTCACGCAGGAGCAGCAAATGCAGATAGATTTAGACAATCCACTTTGCCTTGACTTTATTCCTCGTTTGGAATTGAACGGGAAAACAATGCTGACCTCCCACGGCTGTTCCGTGGTCTTTAATCCATGTTTGCCAGACGGGGTGATCAATGAAGCGGAAGCAAAGTGGGCATTGGAACACTATGATTTGGATACATCCTATGGATGGATGATTTTTCGGGCAGCTTTTCCGTGGACAAGCAAACGCCGTCCTGAAATAAAAGCCCTCTCCCTTACAATGGAGCAGCAGTCGTGTCGTGTCCCGGGACCACATTTCAAGGCACACGCTCCCGGTGATTCGTTTTCTTTCCTCCATCCGGTCAGTGGAAAAAAATACACATTGACTGTACAGGAATTAGAGCAGCAGACAATTTCCGAAAAGCGTTACGGTTCTGACCGCTGGTTTTATCCTACGCATTTTACTGCTATGAGCTATACACTTTCTCCTGAACCTGACAGCGATGTTACGATCTGTGATTGCGCTGAGGGGGACAAGCCTTTGGAAATTGCGCCATGCTCTGACCGCTATGCACCAGAGGCACGAAACGATATTGCTTGTATCGGCATTATCGGCGGAGCGGACGGTCCAATCGCAATCGTGTGTGGAGACAGCTCAAAAGAAAAACTTCATGCAGTTTGTTCCTCTCTACACTTTGAGCCGGTGGAGGGTGATATTGAATGGCGTATCGTATTCAACATTAAAAGCTCCAATGAAATGTCATTAGGGCTGATCTAAGAAGAAAGCGGAGGCAAAGAAGGTGAAACAACACACTTACATCGCAATCGACCTGAAATCCTTCTACGCCTCCGTGGAGTGCCGGGAGCGCGGCTTAGATCCTCTGGACACAAACCTTGTTGTTGCGGATGAAAGCCGTACCGATAAGACCATCTGCCTTGCCGTCACGCCCTCCCTCAAGAGCTACGGTATCTCCGGACGCGGGCGGCTGTTTGAAGTCAAGCAGCGTGTGAAGGAAGCAAATGCCGGACGGCAGCACGACGCACCGGGACGCAGACTGGACGGCACATCACACTTCTTCTCGGAGTTGCAAGCAAACCCGTCTCTGGCGATTGACTTTATCATTGCGCCGCCCCGAATGGCGTATTACATGGAGTACAGCACCCGCATCTATCAGGTCTACCTCAAGTACATCGCGCCGGAGGACATTGTGGTCTATTCCATCGACGAGGTGTTCATGGACGTGACGGACTACCTGAATACCTACAAGCTCTCGGCACATGATCTCGCCATGAAGATCATCCTCGATGTGCTTGAAACAACCGGCATCACAGCAACCGCAGGAATTGGCACGAATCTTTTCCTCTGCAAAGTGGCAATGGACATTGTGGCGAAGCACATCCCCGCCGACAAGAACGGTGTCCGCATTGCAGAGCTGGATGAGATGAAGTTCCGGCGTGAGCTTTGGTCTCATCAGCCTCTCACGGACTTCTGGCGCGTGGGTCGGGGCATTGCCAAGAAACTTGAGCAGAACGGGATGTTCACGATGGGTGATGTTGCCCTCTGTTCAGAGCGGAACGAGGACTTGCTTTACAAGCTGTTCGGCAAGAATGCGGAATTGCTCATTGACCATGCGTGGGGATGGGAACCGACCACCATTGAAGCAATCAAAGCGTACCGTCCCAGCTCCAACAGCCTCAGCTCTGGTCAGGTTTTGCACTGCCCCTATGAGCCGCAGAAGGCGAAGCTGGTTGTGCGGGAAATGACGGACTTGCTTGTGCTGGACTTGGTGGACAAGGGGCTTGTCACCGACCAGATGGTTCTCACCGTTGGCTACGATATTGAGAACCTGACCGATCCGGCACGACGGGCAAAGTATCACGGCGCAGTCGAGAAAGACCCCTACGGTCGGGAGATTCCCAAACAGGCGCATGGGTCTATCAACCTCGACAATCACACATCCTCTACGCGAAAAATAATGTGTGCTGTGTCAGAACTCTTCGACCGGATCGTGGACAAGAATCTGCTTGTCCGCCGTATGTATGTTGTTGCAAATCATGTCCTGCCGGAAGCTGATGTACCGAAGAAAAACGACGGTGCAGTCCAGCTCGACCTCTTTACCGACTATGCCGCCGAAGAGGAAAAACAGAAAGCCGAAGATGCCGCTTTGGAGCGTGAGCGGAAGATACAAGCCGCCACGCTTGCCATCAAGAAGAAGTATGGAAAGAACGCCATCCTCAAGGCAATGAATCTTGAAGAAGGTGCAACCGCGAAAGACCGCAATGCGCAGATTGGAGGGCATAAGGCGTGAACGGAAAATACGACGAGATCATGGGACTTCCTCACCACGTTTCCAAAACGCGACCACAAATGCCGATGTCAGATCGTGCAGCGCAGTTTGCGCCCTTTGCCGCCCTCACCGGCTATGATTCTGCAATCAAGGAAACCGGACGTCTGACCGACGAAAGGATTGAGCTTGATGAGGGAGCCTTGACCGCTTTGAACATGAGGTATCAGCTTCTCATGGATGCCCTTGATGAAGAGCCGGAGGTTGAAATAACCTACTTCAAACCTGATGAGCGCAAAGCTGGCGGTGCGTATGTAACTGCAACCGGCGCAGTCATAAAGGTTGATGACTTTGAGCGCCTGATTACCATGCAGGACGGCACGAAGATTCCGATGGATGACATCCTAAGCATTGACGGAGAGCTGTTCTCATCTCTGGAATAATGTCGCTTGCCATGCGACCAAATGAAGTGAATACCGAAGTACAATATGACTGTAAGGTGAGACACCAAGCAGTCATATTTTTATATACGGAGGTACAAAACATGAGAAAGAACTTGACGGAGATCGTATTCATCCTTGATCGCAGCGGCTCTATGAGCGGACTGGAAACAGACACCATCGGAGGATTCAACTCCATGATTGAAAAGCAGAAAAAAGAGAATGGCGAGGCATTGATCTCTACCGTTCTCTTTGACAACGTGAGCGAGGTTATCCATGACCGTGTGCCGGTTCAGAAGGTGGATCCGATGACCGACAGAGACTATTCCGTTCGCGGCTGCACCGCGCTTCTGGATGCTATCGGCGGAGCGATTCATCACATTGGGAATGTCCATAAGTACGCAAGAAAAGAGGATGTCCCTGAACACACACTGTTCGTCATCACAACGGATGGCATGGAGAATGCAAGCCGCCGTTATGACAGCGAGAAGGTCAAGAAGATGATTGAGCGACAGAAGGAAAAGTACGGCTGGGAGTTTCTTTTCCTCGGTGCAAACGTTGATGCAGTTGAGACGGCAAAGCATTTTGGAATTGGAGCAGATCGAGCGGTCAATTACCACTCTGACCGCGAGGGAACGCAACTCAACTATGAAGTTCTGAGCGAAGCGGTTTCTGCTGTCCGATGCAGCGTACCACTGGGTACGAATTGGAAAAAGCGTATTGATGAGGACTTCAATTCCAGAAAGGATGGGAAAAAGTAATGAGAACAATCACCGTAAAAGGGACAGGCAATGTCTCCGCAAGACCGGATTACATCATCCTCTCCCTGAATATTGAATCCTTATCTGAAACCTATGACCGCGCAATGTCGGAAGCTGCCGAGAGAATCGAAAAACTGCAAGGTGTCGCTGTCCGTGTTGGGTATCGCAAGGAAGACCTGAAAACCACGAGCTTTGATGTCCAGACAAGGTACGAGAATGTCAAGGATCGGCAAGGTAATTACAAGCGGGAGTTTGCAGGATATGCTTGCACCTACCGCCTAAAACTTGCCTTTGACTTTGACAGCAAACAGCTTGCGAAGGTCATTTCTGCGATTGCAGACTGCGGGGCGCAACCGGAACTCAGCATTGCGTTTACCGTGAAAAATCCGGCAAGAGTCAGCGAAGAGCTGCTGATCAGCGCGACGGAGAATGCCAAAACGAAGGCAGAGATTCTTTGTAAAGCGTCTGGTAATGCGCTTGGGCAGCTACTCAATATCGACTATAACTGGGGCGAACTCAATGTATTTTCCAGAACAAGCTACGATGTTGAAGACTGCATTCAGCCTCTCATGGCAATGAGCAAATGCGCTGCACCAGAGATCGAGCCGGACGATATTGACGTGTCGGACACCGTGTCTTTCACATGGGAAATAAAATAATCCCATTCTGCTACTCCAAAAAGCTGAACAAAATGTCCGTTGTATTGTGAAGGGGTATTTTACGGGGAGTCTCTGCGAGGGAATACGATTTTAGAGAATAGCAAGCACAGCCGGTGTATATACACACGGCGATTTCCGATTAAGGAAACCCTCCCCTTAATCGCAGAAATGCTTGTTGGGAAGTCTCCCAAACCCTCTTCCTTTACGAAAGGACGGAACGCCTATGGCAAACAGAACGCGACCAAATCAGATACTCTTCTTCGTCTCAGACGATGAGAAAAGAATCATCAAGGCAAAGATGGCGCAGCTCGGAACGAAGAACATGGGAGCATATCTCCGGAAGATGGCGATTGACGGTTATATCATCAAGGTGGACTACACGCAGCAGAAAAAACTCGCCGCCGCAGTCAGCCGTGTTGCCTCAAATATCAATCAGATTTGCCGCCGCATAAACTCCACCGGACACTTCTATGCGGACGATATTGCAGAGCTGAAAGAAAGGCAGGGTGAGATATGGCAGTTACTAAAATCAAGCCAATCCGAGGAACTGTGAACAAGGCTATTGCCTACATTCTCGACCCACAGAAGACCGACGATGCCTTCTATGTTTCGTCCTATGGGTGCGCTGCAAGCGACGCGGCAGCGAAAGAATTTGAATGGACAAGAAACCTTGCAGTGCAGCAAGGGATGCAGATGCCGAAGGTGCTTGCCCGTCATCTGATCCAGTCCTTTGACATCGGTGAAGTGTCACCGGAAGAAGCTCATGAGGTCGGGAAGCAGCTTGCGGACGAATGGCTCAAGGGCAAGTACGAGTATGTGATTGCTACCCACATCGACAAGGGGCATTGTCACAATCACATCATCTTCAATGCCGTGAACTATGTAGACTTCCATGCCTACCGGAGCAACAAGAGAACCTATCGAGAACTGCGTCAACTCAGTGATGAGATATGTAAGGAACACGGGCTGTCTGTGATCCCTCCGTCGCAGAACAAGGGCATGGACTACATGGAATACACCGAAGCCAAACGAGGGACGAGTTGGAAGCAAAAGCTCAAGCAGACCATCGACCGGCTCGTCATCACTGCGAAGGACTACGATGACTTTCTGCGGCTCATGCAAGAAGCCGGTTATGAAGTTAAGACCGGAAAATACATCTCCTTCCGCGCTGAAGGTCAGGAGCGATTTACCCGCTCTAAAACCATTGGAGAGAACTACACCGAGGAACGCATCAAGGAACGGATTGCCGGACGGACGCCCCGAAGCAGCCAGAGGCAGACCATGCCGAAGGGCATCTCTCTCATCGGAGATATTCAGGAGCGGATCAGGCTCATCGACAGCAAAGGATATGAGCATAAAGCCAAGCTCACGATCCTCAAGGAAGCGGCGCGGACACTCAACTATCTTACGGAAAACAACTTGCTCCAATACGCCGATCTTGAGAAGAAGATCGAGGATGTTCACGGCTCCTATGACCGCACCGGCAAGGAACTGAAAGGCGTTGAAGCGCGACTGCGGGAAGTCCAGCCGCTTATCAAGAACATCTCCAACTACCAGCGCCTCAAGCCCGTATATGACGCCTTCCAGAAGGCGAAAGACAAGCCGAGTTTCAAGGCAAAGCACGAAGCCGAGCTTGTGATCTTTGAGGCGGCGCGGAGTACACTGCTTGCCATGCAAGGCGATGAAAAGCTGCCGAGCTTGAAGACGCTCCAAGCGGAACAGCAGAGACTTCTTGAAGAGCAGCAGCGGCTCTATGATGAACGTGCGAGGCTCAAAAAGGAAGCACGGATGATCGACACTTTGAAGGCAAACGTGGACGATTTCCTCAAACCAAACACAGAGCGCGACCAAGAGCATCAACGCAATTCTCAGCGCGAATAAAGGGAAAAGGCAAGGCAGCTTTCATGAATAACTGCCTTGCCCTTTTTGAAAATCAAAACCATCAAGAACTTGCATCTTTTTTGTGAACTTGTGCATGAGATAATTGCATTCAAAGAGGTTTTCGTGTATAATAGAATGGAAGTCATGATTAGCGGATGAGTAAAGGGGTGCGTATCATGGGAATCAGCTATAAAAAACTTTGGATGCTCCTGTTAGAACGTGACATAAAGAAGTCCACTTTCCGGCAAGAGCTTAACCTTGCATCCGGAACATGGACGAAACTGAATAAGGGGGAAGAAGTGTCCCTCTCTATTTTGCTGCGCATCTGCGGCTATTTGAATTGTGACATTGGAGATATTTGTGAGGCTGTGCGGACGGACAACTGATAAGTCCTTTTTCCGTGCGGCTTTTTTATATACCAGTGGAGAAGGATTAAAGGTTTGTGCGTAGCAGGACTGTTACAGAAGAAGGAGGATAACAGATGGATATTGGCGTAACGATAAGCAAAGTCAGAAAAGAATACAAGGAATACTTACGGGAAACTCACCCTGACTGGGCTGACACAACTATCAGCACCCATGTTTCCGATGCGTTCTATCTGTATCAAAACACTATTGCGCTATCCTTCTGGAAGTGTTTTGAAAGTGATGCCTCTATGGAGAAGGCGAAGGGTGAAATCTTCGGCTACCTAAAACAAGAAGTGATGTCTGATCGAGCAGACGAACGCACTGCGCAGTATTATAGAGATTTGAAGCGTCTGAAAGAATTTATTGATTCTAAGGGTGGCGTCAAGACGTATATCGGCTATGAATATGACTGCGAAGTCATTGTCTACAAATATGCCAAGATGGTTTATGATGGCACGATGGAGATGGACGCCGCTGTAAAAGCCATGTGTCAAGAGGTTCCGTGCTTTGGAGAAACCTCGCACAAGCTGACGATTATGCTCTTTACGTCCATGATGAAGGGCGTAAAATACACTCGCAGGTCCAACACTGAAACTACGGTTTACTTCATCGTCCACATCGGAAAAGACTACGGGCAGGAGCAGATGGTCAATGCTCTAAAAGCCACTCAGGAAAACATTAAATATTACTACGAGCAAACCGGCAACAAGTCTAACAGTATTCGTAGAGGATGCAAAAAGATCGTCGAAGAGAACAACATTGATATATCCTTCGACGATGAAATCTTTGATGGAATTATTCCGAAGGAGAACACAGATACAGCTCTTTCATCCGACGCTACTGCAACACACTATTGGCTGTACGCAGCGGGTGATGGTTCCGCAAATTGGGAGAATGATTATGCCGAAGGGATTATGGCTATCGGCTGGTCTGACCTTGGTGATCTAATGGAATATAGCTCCAAAGAAGAAATGCGGACAAAGATGAAAGAGGTCTACGGGGATACTGGCTCATATAAGAATCAGGTTCTTGCTACATGGCAATTTGCAAACGAGCTGAAACCCGGTGATGTTGTCTTTGTTAAAAAAGGCAGAAAGCAGATCCTCGGTCGCGGGCTGGTCGAAGGCGAATACGTTTTTGATCCTGAACGCGGTCAATATGCCAATACCCGAAAGGTACGCTGGACAGATAAGGGCGAGTGGGAATTATCAGATCAGGGCGCTATCAAAACGTTGACGGATATTACGTCCTACACAGATTACGTCAAGAAGCTGCAAAACATGATTGACGGAGATAAGCACGAAGATACCTTCGACGATGCCGCTGATGAGGAAATCACTTTCGAGCCATACACCGCCGATGATTTTCTGACCGATGTGTATATGGACGAAGATCGGTATAAGGTTCTCAAGTCGCTGCTTCTAACCAAAAAGAATGTAATTCTGCAAGGCGCACCGGGCGTGGGAAAAACCTTCGCAGCAAAAAGACTGGCATTTTCTATCATGGGAGAAAAGGACACCAACCGTGTGAAAATGGTTCAGTTTCATCAGAGTTATAGCTATGAAGATTTCATCATGGGTTTCCGCCCGACGGAGACAGGATTTGAACTGCGAAAGGGCGTATTCTACGAGTTTTGCAGGCAAGCTGCTGAGGATGATCGTCCATACTTTTTCATTATCGACGAGATCAACAGAGGCAATCTCAGCAAGATTTTTGGCGAACTCTTCATGTTGATTGAGAGTGATAAACGCGGTGTCGAATTGCAACTTCTATATGCAGATGAGCAGTTCTCCATTCCGAGTAACGTCTATATCATTGGCATGATGAACACTGCTGACCGTAGCCTCGCCATGCTGGACTACGCACTTAGACGTCGTTTTGCTTTCTTTGAGCTTGCTCCGGCATTTTCGTCTGCTGGATTCAGAGCATACAGAACGAAAGTCAATAACCCGAAGTTTGACCGGCTCATTGCAACAGTTGAGCAGCTTAACGACGTAATTGCAAACGATGACTCGCTCGGTGAGGGGTTCTGTATTGGACATAGCTATTTCTGTACAAACGCAACCATCAACGATGAATGGATGCGGTCTGTTGTAGAATACGAGCTGATACCTCTTTTGAAAGAATATTGGTTTGACGAGGCAGTTAAAGTGAAGGATTGGAGCCGCACATTACGCGAGGTAGTCAAATGATCCGTGTCCAGAATGTTTATTATATGCTGGCTTATGCGTTCCAAGTGCTGCATGAGCAAGGGTATAAAAATGTTGCTACCGAAGAGTTTGATAATGTGGCTGAACTTCTGTCTGCTATTCTCTGCCGTGGAGTATCTGTCCAGATAAAGAGAGGTTTAATCAGACAATACATCTCGAGAGAAGAAGCGCTTGCGTCTCCCCGTGGGAAACTTGAAATTGGTAAATCCATAAAGACGCAGGCTATTCGTAAGAAACAGCTCGTTTGCAATTATGATGAGTTTTCGGTTGATGCCTACCCCAACCGTATCATCAAAACAACAATGGATTTGCTGCTCCGTGGAAGCATTTCAAAAGCCAGAAAAAAGGAGATCAGAAAGTTGATGATTTTCTTTGATGGCATCAGCATATTGGACATCCATAGTATCAACTGGGATATTCAATATGATCGCAATAATCAAACATATCGGATGTTGATAGCCGTTTGCCGATTTGTGATAAAAGGGCTTTTGCAAACGACAGCCGATGGCTCAACAAAGATTATGGATTATGCGGATGATCAAACAATGGCGAAGCTATACGAGAAGTTTATTCTCGGATACTATCAGCGTGAACATCCAGAGTTAAAAGCATACTCTCCGCAAATTGCATGGCAAGTCACAGATGGGTACAGAACGCTCTTGCCGACGATGCAGTCCGACATTGTGATTACGAATAAGGCAGCAAAGAAAACGCTCATCATCGACGCCAAATACTACACGCACAATATGCAAATGAAAGCACCGTACATGACGCAGACGCTTCATTCCGGAAATCTGTATCAGATTTTCACCTATGTGAAGAACTGGTCTGCCGCGCCGGATGAGGTCGTTTCCGGTATGCTTTTATATGCGGGAACAGACGATACGATTCAGCCAAACAATGATTATCAAATGAGCGGGAATCAGATCAGTGTGAAGACATTGGACATAGACTGCGACTTCTCTAAAATTGCAGCGCAGCTCGACAGCATTGCTGATCGGATAAAGTAGAGCGTAGGCGCTGGACAGCCGTTCTTCTAATCTCACTGCTTCTTAAACAAGCAGATACGCTCTCCGTGGAAAGGAGCAATCATGAGTATACTTGAAAATCCCATACCGAATGAGGTGTTGGATAATGCAACAAGCCCTCTCACCGATGACAGGGCAGCGTACAAAGACAGCACCTACGAGATCGTTTCAAAGGTGGCTTACCTGATTGGTGTGCCAAAACGCATCTTTGACAACGAACATGAAGCCCCAAAAGTTGAAGTATACAATCGGTTGGACAGCGATAAAACAGCTCGGATTATAAGACATCTTTGCATTGTACGAACTGCGATTGAGCGCAACTTCAAGCGCATCAATGAACGCATGAGATTCCAGTATGAGACCATTCTGAGTATGCCGGAATATGTTCCGCAGGAAAGCATAAACCAGCTAAGTCTTGACGGAGTGAACTTCATCAAAAACACCAGCAAAAAACTGTGCCAACACGTTGTCGAGATTAACAGGTTGATTTGCGATAGAATCAACAACTGCAAGAAGCTCTTTCCCCTCTGGATAAATTGGGATTACATTAAAGCACTTTTCGTCATGCCTGATGGTTTGAAGGAAGATGGTACAAGAGAGGCTGCCGACATTTATTACTCTCATTTGCTTTTTTATCCCTATCAGATGTACATAAACTGGCAGCCGGAGGAAGTCGGCAACATTCTTTACAATGATAAGAAGTTCGTTACCTTGCTGTACAGTTGGAACAACGACTATTTCACCGAATATAGCAAAGTCTCAGATGCAGGGAGTTATATCAAAGGAAGTATTTATGAGTTTATTGAGAGCAGCGAAAAGACCGTTATCGTTGTCGATTGTGAAAACTCTGATCCCTACAAGCTGTGTGCTACCTTAAAAAACCTCGATCACGAGTATACACAAAAAATTGCGTCGATCATTCTCTTTGATGATGTGCATACCGCCTCCGCATGGAGAATATTAGACAGCTTCACCGCAATTCATGTTGAACACATGATGATTGAACGGGTGAAGCAAAGCAAGTCGCTCGTTGATGTCATGCTTATTGCCCGAACTTGTCAGGAACACTACAAGAATAACGTCGATTCCTTTATTCTTGTATCCAGCGACTCCGACTACTGGGGGTTAATCTCGTCTCTGCCGGAAGCACGTTTTTTAGTTATGATTGAACGAGAGAACTGCGGACCGGACTTGAAGAATGCACTTCTGAATGCAGGGATATTTTATTGCTATATTGATGACTTCTACTCTGGGAATGCCGAGGACATCAAGCTCGGCGCACTTTTCAAAGAAATGGAGCGTTATATTGACCAAACCGTCAGGCTCAATATCAACGAGATGTTCAGTGCCGCTTTGAAGGTAACGCGCGTTGAGATGAGTTCGTCTGAGAAAAAACAGTTCATCGCAAAGTACCTAAAAACAATGCAAATGGAAATTACAGATGATGGTGACGTGGTTTTGCAGTTGAAACGAAAATAAGTCCGGTATTTGGGACACTTGCTATGATAAAATAGAAATGAGGACAGGCTGGCAACCAACAAATGATCCTCAAGTATTGGAGATGAAGATATGGCATACCAAAGCGAAGCGGCTCTTGAACAGCAGTTTATTGAGCAACTGAACAAGCAGGAATATACCACAGTCGCAATTCCTGATTATGACGCGCTGGTGGAGAACTTCAAAGTTCAGTTTGAAGCCTTCAATGCGCCAAAGCTGGATACGCCTATCACCGATAAAGAGTGGGAGCGTATCTTCAACCTCATGCTCGGAAAGTCAGTTTTCCAGAGTGCAAAAATCTTGAGGGATAAGTTTGTCCTTGAGCGTGAAGATGGTACAAAGATATATCTGTCCTTCTTTGATCAGGACCACACGAAGAACATTTTCCAAGTTACTCATCAAACGACCGTGGTTGGAAAGTACGTCAATCGTTACGACGTTACGATTCTCGTAAACGGCTTACCCCTGATCCAAGTAGAATTAAAGCGCCGTGGCATTGACATCCGCGAGGCAGTCAATCAAGTCATGCGTTATAAGAAGCACTCCTACAACGGGCTGTATCATTTCATTCAGCTCTTTATTGTCTCCAACGGTGTTGACACAAAGTATTTTGCAAATTCCGACAGAGACCTGATGTATAGCCTTGCTTTCTTCTGGACTGATTTCAATAACGTCCGTATCACCAATTTGAAGGACTTTTCGATTTCTTTCCTTGCAAGGGATCACATCATTAAAATGCTGACACGCTACACCATCCTAAATGATACCGATAAGATTTTGATGGTCATGCGTCCCTATCAGGTTTATGCCGTAGAAGCACTGATCCGTCAGGCAACACTCACAAACCGGAATGCGTATATCTGGCACACAACCGGTGCGGGCAAGACGCTTACATCCTTTAAGACGGCGCAAATCCTCGCAGCAAATCCGAACATCAAGAAAGTCATTTTCCTTGTTGACCGAAAAGACTTGGATTCTCAGACAACCGAAGAGTTTAACAAGTTTGAGGCTGGCTCCGTTGATGTGACAGATCGCACCGATGTCCTTGTCCGCCAGATGAAGGACAAGAACAGGCAGCTTATCGTCACCACGATGCAGAAGATGGCAAACGCTGTAAAGCGCCCTCAGTACGAGAAAGTAATGGACGCATACAAAGACGAGAAGGTTGTCTTTATCATCGACGAGTGCCACCGCAGCCAGTTTGGGGATATGCACAAGGACATTGTGCGGCATTTCAGAAAGGCACAGTTTTTCGGCTTCACAGGGACACCTCGGTTTGAAGTCAACGGTAAAACTGAGGGTAAAATCACGCAAACAACAGAAATGCTCTTTGGTGAGTGTCTTCACAATTACCTGATTAAAGACGCCATCTTCGATAATAATGTTCTGGGCTTCCACATCGAATACATAAAAACAATGGAGGGTGATTTCGACTGGGATGACCCGACACTCGCGGACGCGATTGATATAGGCGAACTCTATATGTCCGATGAGCGAATGTCTCTGATCGCCAATCACATCATCCAGAACCACAAGGCAAAAACCCGAAATGGACAGTATACGGCTATTTTTGCCGTGTCCTCTATTGATGCCCTTGTTAAGTATTACGACATTTTCAAGAAGATCAAGCATGATCTGAATATCAGCGGCATCTTCTCCTACGGGCAGAATGAGGATGCCGAGGGCAAGGACGAGCATAGCCGTGATTCGTTGGAGCGTATCATCAAGGACTATAACGAGATGTACGGAACCAATTTCTCCACGGATACGTTCTCAGCTTATCACAAGGACATCTCTGACCGAGTAAAGGGAAAGAAAACAAAGTCGCTTGATATTCTCATCGTTGTGAATATGTTCCTGACCGGATTTGACAGCAAGCAGCTCTCTGTCCTTTATGTGGACAAGGACTTGAAGTATCATGATCTGCTGCAAGCCTATTCCCGCACAAACCGCGTTGAGAAGGAAACAAAGCCCTTTGGCATTATCATTTGCTACCGCAACCTCAAAAAACGCACCGATGACGCGCTGACACTCTTCTCTAAGAGTCAAGATACCTCCGGCATTGTTGTTCCGGGGTATCAATACTTCGTGGAGAAGTTCAACGAAATGGTGATGAAGCTCAAGGAAATTGCTCTGTTTCCGGAGTCCGTTGACACAATGCAGAACGAGGACGATCAGAAGAAGTTTGTCGTGACCTTCCGTGAGCTGACAAAGTACCTCCAATCGTTGCAGACCTTTATTGAGTTCAGTTTCGATCAGGATGCTCTTATCATGTCCGAGCAAGAATATCAGGACTATAAGAGCAAATACCTCATGCTCTACTCAAGGCAAAAAACAGACCGCGAGGTTGTCTCCGTCCTGAATGACGTTGACTTCTGCATCGAATTGATGGAGAGTGACAGGATCAATGTCGCATACATCATGAACCTGATCCGTAACATCCACTTCGATGATCCCAAACAAAAGGATTACGATATTAAACACATTAAGGACGAGTTGGGGAGAACTGATAATCCGCAGTTGCTCCGGAAAGTCGAAATCCTGCAAGCATTCTTGGATCGTGTTGTTGTCGGCTTGGAAAGTGCGGATGAAATTGATGCAGCCTATAACGACTTTGAAAATGAAGCAAAGCGCGAAGAGATCGTTGCCTTTGCGAAGACCGAGGATATTGACGCATCCATGCTGACAGATATTATTTCGGAATATGAGTTTTCCGGCACAATGGATGCAGGAAATATCCGAGATCGGATTGAGAAGCCCTTGCCGCTTTTGAAGAAACGCTCCCTTGTAAATCGGATCGTTGATTTCATCCGACAGCACACAGAGAAATACCAATAAGGAGAGAGATAAATGGATAATTCGATTCAGGCTCATCAGAAGGAGCTTTGCAATAAGCTATGGGCAATGGCAAATGCCTTGCGCGGAAACATGGAGGCGTATGAGTTCAAGAACTACATCTTGGGCATGATCTTCTACTACTACCTTTCTGACCGGACAGAGAAGTATATGGCGAATCTTCTCAAGGATGACGGTATCGGTTATGAAGAGGCGTGGGCAGACGAAGAGTACAAGACCGCTGTTGTCGAAGAGGCGCTGCGCGATCTCGGCTATGTCATCGAGCCACAGTATTTGTTCCGCAAGATGGTCAAGATGGTGGAAAACCGCTCCTTTGATATTGAGTTTTTGCAGAGCGCAATCAACGCGCTAATGGAGTCCACAATCGGAAACGATTCTCAGGAAGACTTTGATGGGCTGTTTTCTGATATGCAGCTCGATTCCTCAAAGCTCGGTCATACTGTCAAAGACAGAAGTGCTGTTATGGCAAAGATCATCGCTTCGCTGGACGAAATCAACTTCGGTGTGGATGATACCAAAATTGACGTACTGGGTAACGCCTATGAATATCTGATCGGTCAGTTTGCTGCAACTGCTGGCAAGAAAGCCGGTGAGTTCTACACGCCTTCCGGTCCTGCCGAATTGCTTTGCCGTCTGGCTTGCCTCGGTCTCACGGATGTCAAGGATGCAGCTGACCCCACTTGTGGCTCTGGCTCACTGCTGCTGCGTCTCAAGAACTATGCCAACGTGAGAAACTACTATGGACAGGAATTGACCTCCACGACTTATAACCTCGCCAGAATGAACATGATTCTGCGCGGAATCCCGTATCGCAACTTTAACATCTATAACGGTGATACCTTGGAGCATGACTACTTCGGGGACATGAAGTTCCGTGTTCAGGTTGCCAATCCGCCTTATTCTGCAAACTGGTCTGCCGATATGCACTTCATGGAGGACGAGCGTTTCAACGAATACGGCAAACTTGCGCCTAAGAGCAAAGCTGACTTTGCTTTTGTACAGCACATGGTTTACCACATGGATGAAGATGGGCGAGCTGTTGTCCTGCTACCTCATGGTGTCCTGTTCCGTGGTGCGGCGGAGGAAGTAATCCGCAAACACCTTATTCAGAAAGTGAACGTTCTGGATGCGGTAATCGGATTGCCTGCAAATCTGTTCTTTGGTACGGGAATCCCTGTCTGCGTTCTTGTTCTCAAAAGAGAGCGCAACGGTAACTCTGACAACATTCTTTTCATCGACGCTTCCAGCGACTTTGAAGCCGGAAAGAACCAGAACATCCTTCGGGAGTGCGACATTGACAAGATTGTTGAAACCTACGAGCGCCGTCAGGATGTCGATAAATACGCTCATGTTGCAACAATGCAGGAGATTGAAGAGAACGGCTTCAACCTGAATATCCCTCGCTATGTTGACACCTTTGAGCCGGAACCTGAGATTGACCTGAATGAAGTTGCCGCTGAGATCCGCAAGCTGCAATCTGAAATCAAGGATATTGATGCGGAACTGAAACCGTTTTTTGATGAGCTGGGGCTGGATTTCCCCTTTGACGTGGAGGGCAAATAATTATGGCAAATGTATCCTCAAGTAACGGTCTTGAGAAGCGTCCGAAGCTCCGCTTTCCGGGCTTTGATGAGCCGTGGAGTGTCTATAAGGCAGAAGAACTCTTTAAGAATGTGGCGGACAAGAATCACCCTACGGAAACCGTTTTGACCATTATTCAGGGCAAAGGAACCCTTCCGAGAGAACAAGCTGGAAGGAATATTCACTATGATGATGCGTCTCTTACAAACTACAAAAAGGTGGAACAGGGAGACTTCATTATTCATCTTCGTTCCTTTGAAGGCGGACTTGAAATGGCTAATGAAGATGGCATAGTGAGTCCGGCGTATACCATTCTGCGCTGCGAGAAACCACATTCAAGCCTTTTCTATGAAGCATACTTTCACACGGATGAGTTTATCAATCATATCCTCTCAAAGTCAGTAGAGGGCATTAGAGATGGCAGACAGATCAGCTATGAAGCGTTCAAGTGGCTTGGTTTACCGTACTGCGACGTCTCTGAACAGAAAAAGATTGCGCAGTTATTTTGTTCCCTCAGTCATAGAATAGAAAAACAGCAGCAAATGGTAGATGCCCTCAAGAAGTATAAAAGAGGTGTCGTTGCGGCTATTCTTTCACATCAGCTAAAGTTCTCAGATGCAACCGGAAGCCCATATCCAGAATGGACATCCTGCACGCTACAAGACGCAGTGGATTTTCTGGACGGACAGCGTAAACCACTTGAAAGTGCGGACAGAGCCAAACGGCAAGGACAATATCCATATTACGGCGCATCGGGCATAATAGACTATATTGATGATTTCATCTTCGATGAGCCGCTGCTCCTTCTTGGTGAGGATGGGGCAAATATACTTAATCGCAGTACGCCGTTGTGTTTTATCGCAGAGGGGAAATATTGGGTAAACAACCATGCTCATGTAATGCGACCTAAAGCAGGACAGAATATTAAGTTCCTTTGTGAGCTACTTGAAAGTCTCGATTATACACGCTATAACACTGGCACGGCACAACCAAAGTTAAACCAAGAAAAGTGCCGTAGAATTGAGCTTGCTTTGCCTGTTTACGAAGAACAATGTCGCATTGCCAATTTTCTGTCTGCCCTTGACCAAAGGGCAGACAAAGCGCAAAGCGTTCTTGATTATCTGCTTTCAAATAGAGCTGGTCTATTACAACAGCTCTTTATATAAAAAGCTGCCTCATATAGCCGTCCCTCGTTTTACTCAGAAGGTCAAGTGTTTTTTGGGTGGCTTGCAATCGTGTCTCCACAACATCGAGAATATCCGCGTACAAAAGTTGTTTCTCATGGCTGGGATACATAACAGGAATACCCATAAGCAAATCATCCGTCATAGATACTCGATCATGACGAACGCCTTGTGAGCCGTTATCATAGATGTACCTGTACCATGCGTCGCTCTTAAAGTACCAAGCGAGATATGAAGGAGAAATATCTGCTTGCAGCACAAGACAGGTATATAGCGGTGAGATAATACCTTGTTCACTGAGAGTATATCTATTGAACGGTCCGTATGGTGCAGAATTTGACTTTCTCGGATTGTAAACAAAGTCTCCATTTTCGATGACATAGTAATTTGCTGTGTTTCCGTCTACTGCAATATCCTTGTCAAAGAAATCGCGCTGAGGAATTAGTCCGTATTCCGCAGAGTTGGTAATTACATTTTTTATTACTCCATCTGCGTTACGGCGCGAAACTTTTTTGAAAATATCACCAAGTCGAACACAAGCCCACTCTGCGCCATCCTGAGAAGGGAGTTGGCGAAAAATGCGCTGCATGACACCTCTTTTATACTTCTTGAGGTTATCGACAAGCTGTGCCTGTTTTGCAATCCTCCGCTCAAGTGTACGGAGCATATCTGCTACCCGGTTTTGTTCTGAGAGAGCCGGTATGCAGACCTTGATTGTTTCAATCTGAGGATACTTCAAGTTCCATGTGTCAGAGGTCATGCCTTGAGAGTTCTTTCTAAATTCATTGATCAGGTTAGGGCTTTTGAAGAAAGCTGCAAAATATCCATTACTAATCGGGATTTTAGGCATTAGAACTGTGTATGCAGGACTAACTATACCATCACACGGAGAGATGCCGTTCGCTCCTTGCCACATTCTCATGGAGTTATAGACCATATCTCCTGTTAGAACAACCTTATAATTGCTTTTGTCTTCACTTGAGTTGTCTTTGCCTTCAATCTCTGAGCGAGGCATAACGCCATCGTTCATCGTGACAGAAAGCAGTTCCATGTCAGAAGCCCCTCGCTGACTTCTTTCTGCGTAAATATCACCTATACGACATTGTTTGTACGGCTCATCGAAGCCCGGAAAGCGGAGCTTCGGACGCTTCTCAAGACCGTTACTTGAGGTCTTTTTTCAGACCTCATTCCGGTATGAACCAAAAGTAAAATCCCTTGCAGTAGCAGAGATTTTCCGCTATTGCAAGGGATTTCGTCTGTCATATAGCTATTTCTGCTTGCTTGATCAGAAGTATAAAAGAGGTGTCACGAGGGCAATCTTCAGCAAGGAATTATCCTTTTCATCTGAGGGGAGTCAATATCCTCAGTGGGATCAGAAACTTATTGGTGAAATATGCAAAATCCAAACAGGAAAAAGCAATACACAAGACGAGACGGATGAGGGACTATATCCTTTCTATGTGCGCTCCCCAGTAGTTAGAAAAAGTTACCGGTATCTTTTCAATTGTGAAGCTGTCCTTACAGTAGGTGATGGAGTTGGAACAGGGAAGGTTTTCCATTATGTGACCGGTAAGTTTGACCTCCATCAGCGTGTATATGCTATGACAGATTTTAGGAAGGTATCAGGGAAATACTTCTACTATTATTTCTCGCACTTTTTTTATGACAGAGTTATGCGAATGACAGCAAAAACCTCCGTCGATTCTGTTCGATATGAGATGATTGATAAGATGCCTATTCTCATTCCTTGCGAAGAAGAACAAAATCAGATTGTGTTTTTTCTTGACCGCCTCGGAGCACAGCTTAAGGACGCGGAAAACGAACTTCTGCTGCTTGCTACACTCAAATCTGGATTGTTACAACAGCTTTTTATATGAAAAGCTGTTGCAGCAAACCTGCTCTCACCTTGCAATATCTTTCGAGAATTGCTTGCTGTAATGCAATGTACTTATCTATACTGTTCATTACCCGGACGAACTGCTCTTGCCTTACTTGATGAGGTACGGGAACTGTAAAGTTTCTAATGCGTTCGAGAGCCAGTTTAGGTTGTCCATTTTTAGTCTTGGAGGCTTCAATTTGTGATTGAATTAGATCAGCCGAAAGTACATGGTAAAGGTATTCTGGATTGATCCCTCTAAAGTTTGTAAAACGATCACAGTTTTCAGTCAAGTTTACTCCATCTAAATCAGGGGTGATAATATTTAGCTTTCCAAGAGTACCAGCAACAGAAATAATGATGTCACCATTCCTGACTTTATATCGAGCAATTTGCTTTTCGGTGTGACTTGTGATGTACTGCAAAGTGCCTGAACACACATATTTCTCACCCATATCTGATACAGTTATATATCGGTACTCCGTAGAATGTGTGGAAAACGTCTCGCCTTTTGGAATGCGTTTTCCACTTAGTACATCGCACACTTCATCGATTCTATGACTAACTGCGTCATGCACAAGTGAATGGTTGCCTTTTTCAGAAAACACGGTCCTCAATAACCCTCTTTTATACTTCTTGAGGTTATCTACGAGAGATTGCTGCGCGTCGATACGACGGTCTAAGGCAATGAGAAAGTCTGCAATCTTTCGTTGCTCGGTAGTATTCTCCGGCAGATAGTGTTTTGTGGCGAAGAACTCATCTGTTGGGACATTAAGCAATCCGTGATTTCTTGCCCCTTCTGCTGAAATCATATAGATTTCCTTGTACCATTTGAGTGAATCAAAGTACACCTTAATGAAGTCTGTATCGTGCTTCTTGAGCGCAAAACAGATGTAAAGTGTAGACAACGCTCCCATAGGATAGCGGTCTAACCGCTTTATTGAACCGAAGTCGTAACCTACGGAATAGCTCTTGTTATACGCATATTCGCCATTTCTCAAAAGGTAATATCCGCTCATGTCTTTGCTTGCAACGGTTTTGTTGAAGTAACTGATCTGATCGACAAGACCATCTTTCGAGGATATTGTCAGGGGTAGGTCAGTTTCATTGTTGCTGTTTTTCCGTGTTACCCGTTCTGCAAAATCAGACAATTTCTCTGCTCTCCACGGCTCATCGAAGCCCGGAAAGCGGAGCTTCGGACGCTTCTCAAGACCGTTACTTGAGGGTGTTAATGCCCTGATTATCCCTCCACCGGATAATGTTCGTGGAGGTGGTCATTATGACTAACAATACACAATTCAAGACGCTTGTGAACACATGGCTAAATCAAAAGAAGCCCATGATCACGCCGTCAACCCACGCCAGCTTTACGCTGATTGCCGAAAATCACCTGATCCCGTATTTCGGCAAGCGCAAGATTGGCAGCATCACTGAAGCGGACATCCAGAGCTACATTTCGTATCTCTACAATGCTGGACGCTTGGATAAGACCGGAGGGCTTACCGTGAAGACGATAAGGGATGTTATCCTCGTTCTCCGGTTGTCAATGGAGTATGCCTACAAGGAACGGGCTATTCCACTCCTGAACTGGGACCTAATCGAATACCCAAAAGAGCTTGGTATCAAGAAAGTAGTTTCTCTCTCAAAAGATCAAGAGCAAGCTCTAATCCAGTGTATCTACATGGACTTGAACCGGAAGACAGCGGGGATTCTGATTGCATTGTTTACCGGAGTCCGGATAGGAGAGCTGTGCGGATTGCAGATGAGGGATATTTCGCTGACGGACAAGACCATCAGCATCAACAAAACGGTTCAACGTATCTATGACAAGAAAAAGGGAGAATCGTATCTTCATATAGGACCGCCGAAAACGAAGACCTCCGCTCGAACGATTCCTGTTCCGTCCCTTCTCATGAACATCATCAAGAAGTTTTACACGGAAAACCCGAATCACTATTTCCTCACGGGCAAGACAAAGCCAACCGAGCCGAGAACATATCGGCAATTTTTCACACGTTTCTTGAAGAGGAACGGATTGGAGAAAGTGAAGTTTCATGAGATCCGGCATACATTCGCAGTTAGAGCAATCGAGATACCGGAGTTTGATATAAAGTCTCTTTCTGAAATCCTCGGACATAAGAACGTATCTTTTACCCTGAATGTGTACGGGAGTGCAAATCTCCAACAGAAGGTTAAGTGCATGAATCTTCTGAATGACCTCCTGTGATGGAAAAAATGCCCCGGCGCTGTGCCAGATGCACAGTGCCGGGGCATTTCCGTTTCCAGCGATTTAATTTTCTCCCGACGAGGGACTGTTCGTAGGGTGGCGCTTTCCATTTTGCGAAGCCGTGAAAACTCAGTGCATTCCATGGAAAAGTTCACGGGACAGCACACACCGTACACGCTTCCAATAATCACTGTTCAGTGCAATGTGTGTTCACTATCGTAAGTAAATTTACGGTTTTCACAATGCTTGATTCAGAGGGGATATTATTTGCCTTATTCTTGTGTGACATCAAGGGAAACCGGGTCAATGATCGTAACAGATTTACCCTGCTGATGAGCATATCTGACCGTCTTTCCGGTTCCGCTGGGGCTTCCATCCCAAACCGCGATCAGGACATCCGCATGATCAACCATATAACGGTTGCGCTTGTCCATGCAGTCGGGCGAGTAATGGGTTTGAATCAGTGTTTCCTTATCACACTTGGACGCAATGTCGAAATACCGATCTCTCAGAGCTTCCGACCACTTTGCGGCTTGACTTTCACATGGGATGGCGCTTTCGAGCGTAATTCCCGGATAGGACGCTTTCAGTCCCAGAACGATCTCAGCGGCATACATATCTACACCGATTGCCATTCCGGATATAAAGTGCGTGACGCCTTCATTTTCGATGAGATTGATGATTTGCTCCCTGAGAGTTTTTTTGAGGTCTATGCAGCGTTCGTCTTCCTCATTGAAACCAAACGGGAGGTTTTGCGGACGATGCCCGGTAAAAGCACAGGTCTTCATTTTCTTTTTCATCTCCTGACTATGTATTAAAGACTGTTTCTATGTCTCTGATACATAGTATAGCACGGAGATATGAAATATTCTGTCGAAATAAGGGAAGAAAAAAGGCTGCGTGATAAAATCACACAGCCCATGACGGATTCAGCCATTATCTGCCGTTTCCTGCTGAATCATCAGCTCAACCATCTGCAAAATGCGCTTCTGCGCTTGCGGAGACAACGAAGCAAGTTTCTCCGAGAGTTCAGACGATTTATAGCTTGTCGAATGCTCCAGGACGTCACAGAAAATCGCGTCTGCCGAAACCTCAAGCCCATTGAGAAGAATGATCAATTTCTCACAGCGAGGAAACGACATACCACGTTCAACCGTAGAAATATAATTTGCAGTCAGCCCGGTCTTTTCCGCAAGCTCTTCTTGCGAGATTCCGAGGCGTTCCCGGCATTGTTTTACTCGTTTACCTATTCGTTTGTCAATCATAGCGCGTACCTACACCTTTTCTATAACGCTCATGATAATTATATGGGTTAGAGGCATAGTTATACAGAAACGCTAATAGTGACGCTGTGTATTAGCGTGTGATCTTCAACGGTATTTACAGAAAAGATACAAAAAAAGAGCCTCTGCCGATACCCAAACCGGGCATCGACAGAGGCTTTTCGTTCGTTTATGGGCATTCAAACAAGTGCCGAAATCGACACTTATTTCCGCGCTAAAGAAGAAACCGCGCAGGGAATACAATCACTTAGGTTGGTCAATTTGCGCCGCTCTGGGGCTTGCAATCACAGGCTTTTTCGACCCCTAACGGTCTACACCGCGATGCCTTGCGGGAGAAGTGCGGACAGGCGATGAGATCCGCATGGAAGCTCTGCTTGCAGTTATGGACGCAGCGGACGCAGAAGCGGTTATACTTCCGGCGTCCGCTGTCCCCGATGAAGAATGACCACTCCTGCCGCCATTTCTGACTTCTGCTCACAGCTCAATCTCTCCTTTGTGCTTTTTGGGAGGGCAGCATTCCTTCTGCTTTTCTGCCTTTGCAGACTTGAGCCTGTCCATGATGGAGGACTTTTCGCCCCTTTCGGGAGATTTGACCTCTGCGGTCTTGTCTTCCTTCGGACCGTTGTTGATGATCCCATCAATCATGCCGTAGTCATCCTCCATCGACATCTCCGCCGCCTTGAGGTAGTTTTCCTTCTCAAGAGCTGCCATCCAGCTTTCTTTGCTGATACCGAGCATTCCGCCCTTTGCCGCATGATCGGCAATCTCTTTTGCATCTACGCACAAGCCCTCGGTGTTATCGGAATAGAGACGGTAAACCTCGCAGCCCTTCTCCAAAGCCTTCTCAGCCACCTCCTGACCGGCGGGAAGAACGCCAGCCCATGCGTAGCCGTAGTCCTTCATATCCTGAACGGAGAGCGCGGGATCGGGCATTTCCGGCACTTCCTTGACCTCAAGGTCGAGAAGGCGGAGCGTGTCATCGTCAAAGCCGTTGTAGACATCATCAAGGACGAGCTTACCGCGCTCATCGACGATGATGCAAGCCGCCTCATCGCCGTAGGTGTCATGCTCCATCAGGTAAAAGCTGTGACCGCCGACCTCGTGCTGGTCAATGGTGTGCCAAGTTCCAATGTGACCGGCAACCGTCAGCCCGGAGGTGTCGGCGTTCATCTCAAAGTCCTTCTGCTCAACGCTCTCCTGCTTCTGCTGTTCCTTCGAGATCATGGGGATTGCCACAATCTTATCGCCCAGCTTTGCAAACTGCTCCGGCACCTTGAAGTGGTCGGAGAACTTCTGCATCTGCTCTACGGTCAGAGAGCCGAAGCTGTCATCCGTCAAGCCGACTACCATGAATGTTCCGGCAACAACGTCGTAGATGTCACCGTCCTCATCACGCAGAGCGCGGTTCAGTGGCAGACCTTCCAGCTTGCCTTCCTCGTTGCAGACTAAGGCAACAGGGTCTTCGTAGGGATAAATTGCCTCAATGTAGCCTCCCACCTCATGCTGCAAGGATTCCAGACCGGAGTCAATCTCCTTCACATAAGGCTCCTTTCCTGGCTCTACGATGAGAACGGCGATGGTGCTGTCACGCTCTACGGCTTCCCCTGAGCCGGTAATCCGGTATTCGTCGGGAATATCGTCCAGCTCACCGTCAAACTGCCTGTCCCAGCGTTCGCTTGCAACGCGGACATAGCCCTCATCGGTGAAGCGTCCCTGCTCATCCATCGCAATGTCGCGCCCATAGCGTTCATAGTCGATGTAGTTTGCCAGAGGACCGAGATCCTTTTCAGAGTAGATACCGGCTTCATGGGCGTAGTAGTAGCCGAGGTCGGATTCACTATTGATGTCAGGCATGATGTCGTAGCAGTCCAGATTGAACGTCAGGTTGATGAGATCATCGATGTCGCTAACCTCATCGCAGCCAGCCTCCATAATGGCAACGAGCTTTTCCTGATCGCTCAGGGAAAGCTCGTCAATCAAAGCGGCAAGGTAGTTGAGCTTATCAAGGCTCTCGTACTCGCCAAGCATCTTCTGGACGCCATAGATCGGGCATTCGTAGTCAGTGATAAACCATTCTTCGTAGGGCTGACCGAACTCATCCTGCTTGCCGATCCCGATGCGCTCAAAGACCTTCTGCATCTCTTCTTCGGTGGTGGGCAGCTTCACCCACTCACCGACCAGCATACCCTCGTTGTACTTGCCGAGATTCGTGACGAAGGCTTCAAAATCACCGTCTAATACGGGCATAGGCATCCTCCTTTCAGTCATCCACCATGCCGTCCGGCATGATATACAGTTCCTTAAACTCCGCGTCGGTCATGGCTTCGAGCTTCCGGATGGTCTTATACATCAGCTCTGCGATCTCGCCGTCCATGTCGTTCAGGGTGACGCTCTTCATATCGTCGATCAGCCGCTTCCGGCTGGACGTGTTGAAGCAGCACATCAGGTTGGTTTCTTCCATGGTAAAGTTTTTCATATCAGAGTTCCATATCCTTTCCTTTGTTTTTCTGCGGCTTCGGTGTGTGGGACGGCTGGGCTTTCTGTGCGGATTTCAGCTTGTCGCGGATGGATTCACGGGCAGCGGGCTTCTTCGGGATGGTGTCGTAGATGGCAGTCCCGGCATCCTCCACATACGAACGGACATACTGGATGCTCTCAGAAAAGCGGATGGGGCGGTTCTTATCCTCGATGTTCGTCAACCGGACTTCATCAGCGGCAAAATCAACCGCGTCGATTCTGCATCTGATGCCATCCACATTCAGCGTCGCGCCGACAGGAATGTAATCTGCGGCTTTGAGTTCCTTGAAGGTCTCGCCGTCCTTGCTGAGAAAGACATCCGCGCCGGACTGCCAGAGCTTCTTTGATGCAGCTACCCACGCAGCTTCACGGAAGCCAGTCACCGGCATGGATGGCTTGCCGCGCACCTTCTTTTCAAGGAGTTTTGTGCCGAGAAGCGGCGCGGCTTTCTTTGCGTCCTTGCCGTAAAGCTCAAAATAGCCGTTCTGAGCAAAGCAGACCAGCGCATCCGGATGAGCCTTTTTGACCGCTTCGTACTTCCGAAGTTCTGCAACGGGCAGAGGCGAAAGCGCCTCTGTCCTTTCTGCATCCGGCAGTCTGTCACGGCGGCTTTTCTGCTTGGACAGCACTTCCACCAGAGCATCCGCGTCCTTCGGGAGTGTCTGGTGGGTTTTGACGCCGCCATGCTCACCGACCAGAGCCATTGCTGCATTGAAGCTGCTGCGGCAGGGGGCGTCCAGTACATAGCCATCTGCGAAGGTCAGCCGGTCATGATCCGGCGCAACCGAGTTCTGTGCCACATTTGCCGCCTGTTCCCGGTAGTTGATCTCAAAGACATCTCCGAACACCTTGCCGCGCTTGACGGTTTTCGGGACAATGACGCGGGCAACGCACTCGTCGTAGGTCTGTTCCGCATAGAAACGGAAGGTGTTGTGATCCCGCGTTCCCTGAATGAATACCTGATTTTCGTTGAGGCAGTGCGTTCCGTGCGGGCGGCAGAACCACATCAGCGTCTTGTCTTCGGGATTCTGGCTTTCGGCGGCGCGGCGGATGATGCGCTTGTCGATGTCGAAGTCTTCCTTGTAGCTGTCTACATGACTGTCCACGAGCTTCTGCAGCTCCGCGATGATGTCAACATCTGTGTATTTCTTCATGCGTCTCCTTTCTCACAACTCCATGTCGTGCGTTTTGGATTTGACCGGAGACTTCTTCTCCGGCTGCGTTTTCGCGGCAGCTTTGAGCTGATCGCGGATAGAGGGCTTTTCCTGCTTCTGCTCCTGCTTGACATATTCCAGCGTCGGCATCAGCTCACGGTAACAGCCCTGTGTTTTCCGCGCCGCATGACGGCGATGGATTTTGAACAGCGGCTCACCGTTCTGCGTGACCGTGTTGCCCTCAATCCTGACGCCGTTCCGTGCCAGCAGATTGAAGGAGTGGTTAGAGGCGCGGTAGGAAGCCCGCATTCCGTCGTTGTTATAGGCGATCTGCCCCTTGAGCGTGTCCATGACGGCGGCTTTGATTTCCTTCTCTTCGGCGGTCAGACGGTGTGCCTTCGGTGCTTTTTCCGCTTCCTCCGGCGAGGGAGCAAAGGGAGACTTAACCTCCACGGTTTTTACCTCAATAGAGGTAATCTCATCATTCTCCCATGCAACGACCTCCGGGTCTCTTTCCTCCGTTTTCTCAGAAACAGCTTCCTTCTGGGGTTCGGTCTGCTGACGGAACGCATCCACGAAAAGTGCCGTCAGTCCGGGATTGGGTTTATCCACAAGGAAGCGGGAGGCGTTCTCTGGGCAGACATCAACGCTCTTCGCCCACTCCTTGAGGGGCTGCGGAATACGCCCGTCAAAGTCTTTCTGCTGAATGGTGTTTGCGAGGACATATCGGACACGCTCCGGAGAGAACTGCTCAAGGACACTTTTCACGGCAGCATCCGCATCCAGCCGGTTATCACCGTAGTTGGAGCTGATCGCCGCTTCAATCGCACTGCGGCATTCCACGTTTGCATCGAGAGAAGCACGATATGACTCCAACTCACCGGCTTCATAGGCGTAATTCGCCGACTCACGGTAAATGGGGACTTCCGGCTTTTCCTCCGGAACAGCTTCCTTTACGGGAGCTTCGACTTCCTTCTCTGCGGACTGTGCTTTCTCTGCCAGCAGCACCTTGAGCTTGGCGTCAATGCCCTCGATCATCTCAGCCGCCGTCTTGCGGATGGTGTCCAGAGAGCTTTTCAACTCCTTGGTTTCCTTGCCGGATGACCAACCGGCGATGTACCCGAAGGAGTAGTCCGAGGTTTCAATGCCGTACCGCTGACAGACAGTGTAAGCTACGCTTTCCGCTTCAACCTCCTTGGTGTGCCGATCCTTCTTGTCTTCGGGGGCGGTTTTCTCGTCCGGCTTTACAGCGTGGAGCTTTGCGTGGGCGATCTCGTGAATGGCGGTCTTGACCGTTTGGATTTCGCTCATGCCTTCCTGAATGGCAATGCGGCTTTCAACCGGTGAGAAGAATCCCTTTGCGCCGCCCGGAATATCCTCAAAGGAAATGGGGACGGGAGATTCCTGCTTGAGTGCATCGAAGAACGCCTCGTAGTTTTCGACGGTGCCTTTCAGCTCATCGACGATGATGTCCGGAAGCTCCTTGCCGTCCGTCTGGGAAACATCAAAGACACTTACCACCTTGAAGGCAGGACGCAGGACCTCAACCGTTTCCGTGACAGCCTTCCCATCTGCGCCGATCACCGGCTTCTGCGTCAAAGGATCAATCTTCTCACGCTCTTCCTGCGCCTTGTACGGCGCGGGTGCAAGAATCTTGATGCCCTTTTCGCCCTTCATGACCTGACGGTCAAAGTTGCGCTGCCACGAGGTATAACCGGCAACATAGGTTGCCTCCGGCTTCTGCATCGCAATGAGCAGCGTGTTGTTGAAGGAATAGTTGTAGAACTTGGACATCGTGCGGAGATATTCCTTGAACCGCTCGGATTCAAAAAGCTCCTTGATGCCCTGTTCCAGCTTGTCCGTGATTTCGCGGACTTGCTGTGCATTTCTGTTTTCAGCCATATCAAACCTCCATTTCGTATTTGCTTCGGGGAGAAGAAAACCCCGTCTGGGATTTGCTCAGTAAACGAGCCTTTACCTCAGACGGGGTTTCTCTGCGTGTCAGCCGACGATGGAAGATGTTATCCTCGTTCTCCCATTCAATCAGACGGTCAAACATATCCGGGTGCTTTGTGATCATGTGCAGCAGCTCCGAGTCACTGGCGTTGGGACAGAACCAGCAGCCGTTTCTTCGGCAGTGAGCGTAGATTGGGGAAAGCAGCCCGTGTTCCTGACAGAGCTTGTAGGCGTCCGCCTCGGTCATACCGTATTTGGCAAGCAGACTGACCTTCGTTATTCCATCCAGACGAGCAAGGCGTTTTGGCTCATCCTCCGCGATGCCGACATAGCTCACAGTGTCCGGCGAGAGTGCGGCATTGTACTTGCGGACTGGCGGGATTTTGCAGTCACGATTGACTGCACACATACCAGCCCATGCAAAGCCGCGAACCTCGCCCTTGTGCGGTCCGCGGGTGATGACATGATGGAATACGTCATCGTAGGTCTTGTCTGCATGGAGAATGGTGAACTTGATGCCCAGCTCCTTTTCGCAGAAGGGCTTGAGCCGGTCATAAATGAAGTCCCGGTGTTCCGGGACTTCGCCGCTTGTGTCTTTGTCGAACATGACCTCACTGAAAACCGCCTCGTCAAGCGGCTCATTGTGCTGTGCTGCCAGCAGGAGCGTCGCTACGCTGTCTTTGCCTCCGCTGCAAGAGGCAACATACTTCGGACGGTTCATCGGTCAAACTCCATCTTGAAGCTGACGTATTTGCCGCCGCTGTCATCCAGCCGGATCACCGCATCGTAGAGCTGAGGCTTCTTCGGCGTGTAAAGCCCGGTCACGCGGCACCAGCCCTTGTCCAGCAGCTCCTTTGCAATCCTCTTGGTCAGCTTCTTTTTCTTGCTGGAAAAGAACTTGTTGTCTTCCCACAGGCAGAAGGAGCATTCCTTGTTCGAGCAATAGAAATTGCCCTTGCCGACGTAGACCGGAGAGCCGCAGCGGGGACATTTGCCGATTTCCTCCTTGCCCGTGCCGAAACGCTGGGCTTCGGCATCGGAGAGGAAGGGATAGGCTTTCACGAGATCCCCGGTCATCCGGACAATGCCGCTGAGGAAGGCGTCCGCATCCGCATTGCCGCGTTCGATCTCCATGAGCGTGTTTTCCCATTCCGCCGTCATTGCGGGAGAAGTGATCTGTTCCGGCAGGACGCAGACAAGGTTGCAGCCGTCCTTTGTGGGAATGAGGGATTTGCCCTTGCGTTCAGCAAAGCCGGACTTTACCAGCTTTTCAATGATACCGGCGCGGGTTGCGGGAGTGCCGAGACCTTTCTTCTCGGTGTCATCGTCGAACTGATCGTTTCCGGCAGTCTCCATCGCAGACAGGAGCGTGTCTTCCGTGTACTGCTTCGGGGGTGTCGTAAAGTGTTCGGTGACGCTGGCGGACACACCATCCAGAACATCGCCCTCATGGACTTCGGGCAGGGACTTCATGGGATCATCCTTTTCCTTCGTCTTGAGGGAGGACTTGAACAGCTCTTCGATGGCTTTCCATCCGTTTTGAACGACGGTCTTCCCCTTGGTTTTGAACTCGTAGCCCTCGCAGGAGAGCGAGATCTGCGTTTCTGCGTAGGTGTGCTTCTCGCCGGTCGCACACAGAAGGCGCATCCCGACAAGATTGAGAATTTTCTGCTCCGACTGAGGGAGTGCGGAAACATCCTGCTTTTCGAGCTGGACGGTCGGGAGAATGGCATGGTGATCTGTGACCTTGCTGTTGTCGGTTACGCGGGAAATGTCCGGAGTGACCGAAACGCCGGAGAAAAGCGGAAGCTGGCGGCAGACAATAGAAATGACCTGACGGGCGGTATCCTCCATATCGTCCGTGATAAACTGGCTGTCCGTGCGCGGATAGGTCAGGAGTTTCTTTTCGTAGAGTGTTTGTACGAGATCGAGCGTCTGCTGGGCGGTGAAGCCGTAGTAGCGGTTCGCCTCGCGCTGCAAGGTAGTCAGATCATAGAGCTTCGGAGGATTGACGGTTTTCGTCTCCCGCTTGAGAGAAGAAACGACGGCTTGCTTTTTCTCGCAAGCCGCCGCAATCTTTTTTGCTTCTTCTTCGGTTTTGACCTTTTCCAGATCAGCGATCAGATTGCCCTTGCCGACGTGGACGTTGAAATACTTTTCCTTCTGGAACGTGGAGATTTTCCCGTCACGCTCCACCAGCATTGCAAGGGTCGGCGTCTGGACGCGCCCGACCACCAGCTTCTTGTGATAGAGCGTGGTGAAAAGACGGGTGCCGTTGATGCCGACGATCCAGTCTGCCTTCGAGCGGCTGAGTGCCGCTTCATAGAGGCGGTCATATTCCTTGCCGTCCCGGAGATGATTGAAGCCTTCGCGGATGGCGGAGTCCTCCAATGAGCTGATCCACAGACGCTTGAAGGGCTTGGTGCATCCGGCTTTGTTGTAGACCAGCCGGAAGATCAGCTCACCCTCACGCCCTGCATCGGTTGCGCAGACAAGCTCAGTGACACGCTTGTCCTTCATGAGAGAGGACAGCACCTTGAACTGCTGTGCTTTGTCCTTCGTGACCTCAAACATCCAGTTCTCCGGAACAATGGGCAGATCGTCATACCGCCACTTGGCATACCGCTCATCATAGGAGCTGGCGTCTGCCAGCTCCACCAGATGACCGAAACACCACGAAACGATGTAATTGCCGCCCTCCATGTAGCCGTCCTTGCGGGACGTCGCGCCCAGAACCTTTGCGATGGACTGGGCAACGCTGGGCTTTTCAGCAATGACTAAGATCAATTTTCATCACCTTCCGTTTCGGCATCCTCTGCAATCTGCGGTTCTTCATCCTCGTTGATGTACGGCTCTTCCTCGTAGCCTTCATCGTCGAAGAAGTCCATGTCCTCATCCTTGGGCTTTCTGCCCTTGACGAACTTGATGTAGTAATAAGCTGCACCCGCAGCACCGGCAAGGGCAAAGATGACGAGGATCATGCCGACGTTGGATTTCTTTTCGGGCTTGGGCGCGGGGACATCGGTTTCTGCATCCTTATCCGGCTCAGGTGTAACGGGAGCTGTGCCGGTGCATTCGCTCATATTGGTCTTGCAGACCGGGCAATCGGTGTTGACCTGACCGACAGCGCATTTCTCTTTGCAGTTACAGGTGGTCAGCTCAGCCGCAGTGTCATCATCCAGCAGCGCAAGCAGATCGCTCTCATCGACCATGTTCAGGAAGTACGTCTGATACTGTTCCTCATCCTCGTTGATGGGTGCATCGTAGTCGATGACAATGAAAAAGGTGTTGCCGCTTTTCGTCTGGATAGTGATGAACTGCTTGTTGGTAGCCTTGTCATAGAGCAAGTCATGGGTGTAGGCGTTGCCCTCATCGTCAATCGGCTCACCCTTCGGCTTTTCCGGCGCGGGAGTGGTTTCAGGCTGCTGTTCCGGCTGGGTTGCCTCCGTAACAGGAAGGTTCTGCTCGGTGTCATCGGCGTAGGCAAACGCCGTCACCGAGAAGCAGGACAGAACCATGACGCAGACCGCAAGGACGGTCAGAAAACGAAACTTCTTACGCATTGTCGATTACCTCCGTATTTTCAGCGGGCTTGGTGCCGCCCTTCATGGAAGACAGGAACGCCATGATCTGATCCTTGTCCATCACCATAGAGCGCACGGTATTGATGATTTCAAGGTTTTCCAGCTCCGTCTTCTTGTCGTACAGCTCCTTGAGCTGACCTTCGATTTCGGACTTCTTCTTTTCAGCCTTCTCGATGTCGGAGAGGACTTTCTGATACTTGGGATTCATGCAAAACTCCTTTCTTTTAATAGGCGGGTCTTCCGAAGGCGTAGAAATGAGACTGCCAGTAGGAAGAGTTGATGGATGTGTACTGAATGGGGTCGCCGCAGTGGATCATGACCCCATCACCGACGTAAATGCCGACGTGAGACACACCGGGGGTGTCATACGTCCCGACGAAAAAGATAAGATCACCGGGCTGGGCATTCGCCTTTGAAACCGGCGTACAGACGTTGTAAAGCCCCTGTGCGCCCAGCCGCCCGGTAATCACAAGACCGCTGTTTGTGAGAACGTAGCTGACGAAGCCTGAGCAGTCGAAGGACGTGTCGGGATTGGAGCCGCCCCACACATACGGATAGCCGAGATACTTTTCCGCCTCGGTAATCAGCGTCGCAAACTTCTCATCGTTCAGGTATTCCGGGTTGACATCGTAGTCGGCGGGAGGATTTGTGATGTACTTGTCCACATAGGGAGAGTCACCGAACAGATCCTCGCGGTTGCCCAGCACCGACATATACGTTGCGTACATGGAGAGCTGTTCCTGAGACATGATATAGACCGGAACGTGGGAGAGATTGAAGTTTTCGAGCTTCACGTTGCAGATGTAGTAGTCATACGGGACACGATAGGTTTCCGTGTGCGTGTTGCCGTCCGCGTCCGTCCATGTGTCGGTTTCCGTGCGGTATCTCGTTTCGACTATGACCTCTTCGGTGAGGATGTACTGCTTTTCAAACAGCATTTGGAGCGTACCCTGCACCTCATCCAGCGTGAACTCGCCCTCGTGGAGAGCCGAGAGAATGGAGATCAGCACATACGGGTCATGCTCAATATCGTCCAGATCGAAGTGGTATTCATCGTAGTTGTGAGTGCTTTCGTAGGTGTCGAGATAGCGTCGCAGCTCTTGCTCCATTTGGCAATACTGCGCCTCCGCACCGAGCATCGCATCATCCTCGCTGAGATAGGAGGAAGCAATAACCGACGAGCCGGTAGAGGTGAGCATCGAACACGAGCTGATTCCGGCACCGAGCAAAACGAGAAGGGCAATTCCGACGCCGATCCAAATGAAGACCTTCTTGTTCTTCTCAAAGAACTCCTTGATCTTGTCGGACACCTTTTCACCGAGCTTCTTGCCGGTATTCTTCGTGGCAGTCCCGGCAGTCTGAGAACCGGCATTCCGTGCAGCGGCATATTCCTTCTTGATGTTCTGCTTCTGGTAGTGCTTGTTCATGTTCTGCTTCTTCATCTCAGGATGCTCCTGCTGATTTCTCTCATATTGGAGCTTGGCGTCAGCTACATCCGCCTTGTGTTCCAGCTTGGAAACCTTCTCATAAGGCTTGTTGACGCTGCTTTCCCGATGATGACGGAAATGCCTCGCAGCGGTCTCAGCGGCAATCTCTGTTTTATGCGCCGCCTCAACCGCCGAGTTTTCCTGCTCGACCTCATGGATTTTGCCGTGAATGCCGGAAGCAAGGGTGTCACCGACCTTGCGGACGGTTTTATCTGCCTCAAATTGCAGCTTGCCTTTGCTCTTGGGCTTTTTCAGCTCATCCTCAAAATGAAGGCGGGTTTTGCCCTTTCCGGTCTCTTCATCAAAGACACGCTCTTTCTTGAGAACCTTGTGCGTGGGCAGCTTTTCACGGGCAGCATCCAGACGCTCATGTGCCTTCTCAGACTTCCTTTCGAGCTTCTGCATCCGCTTCGTGGGCGGGACGGCATCGTCCGAGAGCGGCTTTGCAGAGGCGGTTTCCGCCGCTTGAGTGAGAATGGCATCTGCATCCACTGCTTCAACCGCAGAGGTCTTGCGCAGCTTGTGCGTGACAACCGTTTCGGCAATCACTGTGCCGGTATGCGAAGAAACGCCGTGCTGCTCTAAAGTTGGAGGCTTGAACGCCGTTTCCGAGGGCAGCGGTTCAGTTACATTCTGGGGTGGATTTTCTGCCCTTTTCTCTTCTGTGACGGACGTTTCCGAGGGCGGCTGTGTGTCGTTATCCTCGGCGTGTTCCGCCTGAAACTGACGCTGCTGACGGCGCATCTGCACCTTTTTCTGTTCCTCCGGTGAAAGTGCCTCGGAAGGCTCGACTGTCTCAACGGGCTTCACCAGCTCCGCATCTTCCAGCCGCTTTGACACACGCTGCTCGGTGCCAGCCGTCAGGTTTTCCTCAACCGCGCCTTCTCGCGTCATCCGCACGACTACCTTGTCGCGGGCTTTAAGTTCCGGTTCCTTGGGCATCAGATTTCACCTCCAATCCGCTTGTAGGCAAGCTCGGTGTACGCCGGATTCAACTCGATGCCGACGAAATGACGCCCCATCTGCGAGGCAACCATGCCGGTTGTGCCGCTTCCCATGAACGGGTCAAGCACAATGCCGCCTTCTGGACAACCGGCGAGAAGACAGGTTTCAACCAGCTTTGGAGGGTAGGCGGCATAGTGACCGCCCTTGAAGGGTACGGTGTTGATCTTCCAGACATCGCGCTTGTTGCGGAGCGGATTGATGTCTGCGTCCTTGATCTCGCCATGCTCACGAGGGCGGTTGATGGACTGCGGCTGAGGCTGACCGGGAACGGGTTTGCCGTATTTGTTGCCGCCCTTCATGCCGCGCTTGAGGCGTTCTGCCGTTGCGGGAGCAATCGGTTCGGAGATCGCCTTGTAGTCAAAGAAATACTTCTTGGACTTTGAGAACAGGAAAATATGCTCATAGCAGCGGGCGCATCGGTCTTTGACGCTCTCCGGCATGGGGTTATCCTTCATCCAGATGATGTCGTTGCGCAGATACCAGCCGGTATCACGGAGGGCAAAAGCCAGCATCCACGGAATGCCGATCATGTCCTTCGGCTTGCAGCCCTCAACCTTGTTGTTGAGCGCCACAGCCTGACCGTTTCTGCCGTTGGGGTTCTTCGGGTCAATAAAATCACCCTGATTGCCCTTTCCGGCGTAGGTGTCCGAGATGTTCAGCCAGAGCGTTCCATCCGGACGCAAAACGCGCCTGACTTCGGTAAACACTTCCGTCAGGCGCGAGATATATTCCTTCGGCGTTGTCTCTCTGCCGATCTGAGCATCCATGCCGTAATCGCGGAGCGCGTAGTACGGCGGGGATATCACACAGCAATGAACGCTGTCATCAGGCAGAGTTTTCAGGATTTTGAGGCAATCGCCGGTATGAATGATGTCAAGTTGTATGGTGGTGTACCTCCTTGCTCGTTTCATTGAAATGTTGCCGGGTTTATTTGTAAACTTTTCAGCGAAACTGTTGATTTTTCTCTCACGTTGGAGTATAATATCCATTGAAAAGTAGCGTGATAATACCAGCAAGTTTTCAATGGAGGCTGGGTTATGGAAATAAAACGAGATCGCTATTTGAAGAAAATCATCTCCTTTATGTGGGATGGTCAGGTAAAGGTGATTACCGGCATCCACAGATGCGGCAAGTCCTATCTGCTTCGCAATCTGTTCAAGAGTTACCTTCTCGGTGAGGGTGTTGCCGAAGATCACATTCTGTCCTTTGAACTGGACTTGACCCGTGATATTCGCTATCGCAATCCGTTGGAGCTTGCGGCTCATGTCCGTGAGATCGTGGAACACAGCGCGGACCAATATTATCTCTTTGTAGATGAAATTCAGATGTCTGATGAAGTTCCGAATCCCTACAATCCGGATGGCAAGAAGATCATCTTCTACGACGCGCTCAACGATTTGAAGTCCTTGTCCAACTTGGACATTTATGTGACGGGAAGCAACTCCAAAATGCTGTCCTCCGACATACTGACTGAGTTCCGAGGAAGGAGCGATGAGATCCGTGTGCATCCGCTTTCCTTTGCCGAATACTACACGGCTATCGGTGGCGATAAGCAGGACGCTTTTGATGAGTTTGCTTTCTACGGCGGTATGCCGCTGATCCTGTCCCGTCCCACAGATGCCGCAAAGATGGCTTATCTGAAATCGCTGTTTTCCGAGGTTTATCTGAAGGACATTGTAGAGCGGAAGAAGATCAAGCGTGAGGATGTGCTGTCTGCTATTCTTAATCTGCTGTGTTCGTCTATCGGTTCTCTGACCAATCCGACGAAGGTTGCAGCCACCATCAACACCGTGCAGAAGCGCAGTGGAGAAAATGTCGTTGCTTTGAACACCGTGAAAGCCTATATGGATCACTTGTCGGATTCCTTCCTCTTCACCGAATGCAAACGCTGGGATGTCAAGGGAAAGAGCTATTTTGACTATCCCAACAAATACTATTGCGAGGACATTGGACTGAGAAATGCCCGTATCGGCTTCCGTCAGCAGGAGATGACGCACATCATGGAGAACATCATTTTCAATGAGCTGATGATCCGTGAATGCTCCGTTGATATTGGCATCGTCTATGGCAATGAGAAAAATGCCAAAGGAAAGGTCACTCCGGTTGCGCGGGAAATCGACTTCATTGCAACCTCCGGCGGCAAGAAGACCTACATTCAGTCCGCCTACGCATTGGGAACAGAGGAAAAGGCAATCACCGAGAATAAGCCCTTCGCGCTGACCGGCGATTCTTTCCCGAAGATTATCGTGCGTCATGACATTCGCAAGCGTTGGTATGATGACAACGGCATTCTCAATATCAGCGTCATCGACTTCCTGCTGGATGACACGCTTGTCTGAATCCTCTCAAAACAAAACTGCTCACCGTGATCAGCTCATGGTGGGCAGCTTTTTAGTCGGAGAAGAACTCGTCCGGCTCGTAGTCCTCATCGAGATCGTCAATCTCGTCCGCCCAACGGTCGAAGATTTCCTCGGCTTCCTTCGCCGCCTCACGATAGAGGCTCAGGCGGTTCTTCTCAAAGGCGGCAAAGGCGGGGACGAACTTGCCGAACTCGCGGATTGCCTTCACATCCTGCGTGCGCATATCTGCGACGCACTGAATGATTTCGGACATCGTGAGCAGATCGTCGATCATGGTTTCGTAGTCTTCCTTGGCGATGGTGACGGTATCGGCATCGTCCTCAGCCGCTTCCTGCTTGCGGACTCGGAACGTCTCGTGGACATCCTTCATCAGCTTGATCACACAGTCAGTGGTCTCATCGAAAATCTCCTGCATACGCTCTGCCATCTGGTCGGCGCAGTCCTCCAGTTCCTCATGAACGTGGAGGTAGGCGCGATGGTGCTTTTTCAGTTCGGTTTCCTCGTGGATGAGGGCAATGAGATCGGCGCTCATGTCGATGACCTCAAGCAGAAGGTCAATCGGCTTGGTGATGCTGCCAAACGTGGTGTTTACGGGGACACCGCTGGCTTCTGCGATGATGCTCTTGGCGTTCTCAAGATTGAAGTTCTTGTTCATATTCAAAATCCTCCTTAGTTCTGTACGGTTTCTTCTAAACGGGTGGTCATGATACGGTAGAGCTGGGTGTCCTTCGGGAAATCGTCCTTGAAGGGAACGATGGTCGAGCCGTAGAAGATCAGCCCCTCACCGGCATTGGAATTGGTGATGTAGTTCTGCTGGCTGGGCGAGATGTTCAGCGCCTTCGAGAGAATCTGCCGGTCTCCGGACGCCTGATTCAGAAGGTAGACAAAATCCGAGTTTTCAAAGATATTCTCTACCTCGCGGGACGCAAGCAGATCCTTGACATTCTGCGTGATTCCGGTCGGAATGCCGCCCCATTTTCTGAAACGCTTCCAGATTTCCACGCTGTACGCGGCGGTCTGTTCTTCTTTCAAGAGCAGATGGAACTCGTCCATGTAGTAGCGCGTTGCCTTATGCTGGGCGCGGTTGATGGTGACTCTGTTCCACACCTGATCCTGCACAATGAGCATTCCGAGCTTCTTGAGCTGCTTGCCGAGTTCGCGGATGTCATAGCAGACGAAGCGGTTGTTGACATCCACATTCGTTCTGTGATTGAAGACGTTCAGAGAGCCGTGAACATAGATTTCAAGGGCGGTTGCGATGCGCTGTGCCTCCGGCTCCTTTTGATTTCTTAGAATGTTGTAGAGGTCTTCGAGGATCGGCATTTTTTCCGGCTTGGGGTCTGCAAGAAACTCCTGATAGACCATGCGGACGCTGCGGTCAATGATGGTCTTCTCAACCGGCTGCAAGCCGTCCTTGCCGCCGACAATCAGCTCACACATGGAGAGGATGAAGTCGGATTTCAGCGTCAGCGGGTTTTCCTCTTCGGAGTAGTTCGTGTTGATGTCCAGCGGATTGATGTAATCCGTGCTGACTGGCGAGATGCGGATGACCTGACCGCCGAGCTTCTGTACGAGGGGGAAATACTCGGCTTCGGGGTCGCAGACGATGATGTCATCCTCTGTGATGAGGAAGGCGTTCGTCATTTCGCGCTTGGCGGAGAAGGACTTACCGGAACCGGGTGTACCCAAGATCAGCCCGTTGGGGTTTTTGAGCTGCTTGCGGTCAACCATGATCATGTTGTTGGACAGCGCGTTCAGCCCGTAGTAGAGAGCTTCGCCGCCCTGAAAAAGCTCCTGCGTGGTGAACGGCACGAAAACCGCTGTGCTGGAAGTGGTCAGTCCGCGTTCGATCTCCACCTGATTGACGCCGATAGGCAGAGAGGACATCAGCCCTTCCTCCTGCTGGAAGTCAAGACGCTTGAGCGCACAGTTATACTTTTGGGCAATGGCGGCGGTCTGGAACACCGCGTTTTCGAGCTTCTGGCGGTTGGTTGCTGTGTTCATGATGAGGATGGTCACAAGAAACAGTCTCTCATTGCGGGTCTGGAGATCCTGCAACAGACGCTTTGCCTCACCGCCGAAGGTGGCGAGGTCGGACGGGATGATGTCCATATCGTAGCCAGAGCGGACTGCCTTTTTCTGCTCTTCGATCTTCATCTTGTCGAGGTCGGTGATCTTCGACTTGATGCTCTTGATTGCCTTCGCCTGGTCAATCGTCCGGATATGAAAATTGACCGTGATGTTGCTGTCCATCTCAAGGAAGTCGGCAAGCATACGGTCATTGAGTTCCGGCGCGAGGATTTGCAGGAAGCTCACCGCGCCGATGGTTCTGCCCATCTTGAAGCACTTGCCTTCACGGAAGTCAAAGGAAGTGGGCGCGATGAAGTCCTTCGTGCTGAGTCCCGTCCGGGCAACCATGTCAAAGGAAAAGCGGAACGGCTCATTGCTGTCCATATTGAACACATCATGAAGCACTTTCAGCCGTTCATAGCCGGACAGCGGCTCGGTTCTCACACCGAGGGTTTTGAAGTTGTTGAGAATGTCGGTTTCAATGCGTTCGAGCTTTGGCTTTGCCGTGCGGAGGGAGTCTGCCTCAATGCCGAAGGTGATGTACTTCCTCTTGACCAGTCCGTTGTTGCCCTTGGTGAGCTGGCTTTGCAGCATACCGGAATACTCGGAGCGGATGTCGTTGAAGGCGTCCTCCTGTGCCGGAATGTTGATGCGCTTGCGGAACTCATTGAGGCTTGCCTTCTGATTGATGAAGGAGAGCTGGACGAAAATCGAGCTGTCGAAGTAGTTCAGAAAGTCGCACCAGTTCTCAAAGATGGCAGTTTTGTCCTCGTTCTGCGCAAGCTGGTAGTTGATGTCCTCAAAGGCGATGGACTTCGTGTAGAGGCGGCTGTTCACCTTGCAGATACCGTCGCGGCACATCTCCACATAGGGAATGGTCTGCTGGGCGGACTTGCGGACTTTCTTTGCCTTCCTGTCCTTTTTCTTCTGCATGACGATCCGCTTCTTTTCCTGAGCGGAAAGGGCATCACCGTAAACGACGCCGTTCTTGACCGTCATCTTAGGCTTTGCCTTTGCTGTGCTGTTGTTCAAGCTGCAATTCCTCCTGTTCTTTGATTTTCTGCTGAATTTCAGCGTAGAGATTGTTTGTGCGATAGGGACGCACCTTGTCCCGGATGAACATGGACTGTACGATGTGGTACAGATACTTTTCGGCGGGCTGACCGTCCTTCTCGTAAAGCGCGAAGAAGATGAACGGGAGCATGATGACCACCATCAGCATTGCCGCCGTAGACAAGTCGAGATGCGCCTTCGCCAGAAAGAAGATCGGGACGCCGACCGCCGCAGCGATGGAAAAACAAATGAGCTGCCGCTTGGTCAGGTTGAACATGACCTTCGTTTTGACGCGGTTAAGATCCTTCGGGACCGGAACAAATGCCATTGACTGTTTCCTCCTTTCCAAGAGTAATGCTGCATTCGACCTCGTTGCCCCAAACGTCCCAGCCTTCGGGAGATTGACGGGCAAAAAGCTCTACGCGGGGAAGGTCTCCCATGAGCCGAACAATGCGCTCCCGCGCTTCATCCGGCTTTTTGGAATGCTCTTCGATGTGGCTGAGGATGACCTGACGCACACCGGCGTCAACACGCTTCGGGTGTCCCTTCGTAGCAAGGATGCAGATTTCGGCATTCGCCCTTGTCCAGTAGCCCATGCCGGTAAAGAGGTCATCGTTCCTTCGGTTTTGCTTCACCCATACAAAAGCCACGGTCTTATAAGAAAAGCCCCATGCCGTCAGCACTTCGAGTGCTTCACAGAGGCACGGGAACGTGATCCAGAGAAACAGAGCGCAGTCCTTAGCGGCAAGCTCACCGACAGGAAGTGCCTTGATGTCCTCAATGCACATTGTCGGGTAGTGGCTTTCTGCCGACCGTCCCTGTCCCTTCTTGGAGTAAGTCCGATACGCCCAAGGGGGATCGGCGTAGATGATGCTGTACTTCTTCATGCTGCCGACCTCCTTAGTGCGCATGGAAAATGGATTTTGCGAGGCTTCCGGTCTTGAACAGCGAGAAGCACAGAATAACCGTGTACGCTGCCACAGAGAACAGAGCCGAATGAATGTTGTCTGCGATAATCATGCCGTTGATCAGCACCGCATAGATGCCGACGCAGACCATGATGAGAAAGCCCTGAAATGCCAGAGCGAACAAGCCTTTCAGATAGTTCGTGCCGATGCTGCCCCATTCGCGGTTGCTCATGGTTGCGATGGGAATAGGCGCAATGCTCACGGTGCAGTAAATCTCAATCATGCGCCCGTAGAGAATGACCGTAATGAGGATCGCCATGATTTTGAGGCACAGGCTGATCAGGAGCGTTTCTATCGACAGTCCGAGCAGTTCTCCGACGCCCATGTTCTCCATGCCGGTACGCATCTGCGCAATCGTCGAATCAATATCAATACTGGTGTTGCCGTGGATGACTCCGGCTGCACCGGAAACCACGTTCTGCCCGATGTCGAATACTGCCATCACGATGTCAAACGTATGCGTCACGAGGTAGATCGCCACAGCCGCCTTGAAAAACCACTTGAAGAACATCCAAGTGTCCATGTCGTGAAGGTTGTTTTTCTCGGTGATCATGGAAATCAGCTCGTAGCACAAAACGAAGGTGATGATGATACCAGCGATGGGGACTATCACGTTTTCGGATAGTCCCCGGATCATCTGGTACACGCCGCCGTTCCAGCCGGACGGTGTTTGCCCAACTTCGGCGGCAATCGTTCCTACCTTCTCGTTGACATCGGTGAACATATTGGTCAGGTTGCTCTCGATCCATCCGATCAGCATATCCTTGAGAGCCTGTTCGATCTTTTCTAAAATGCTGCCCAATATTTCACCACCCTTCGGTTAAGCTGGGCTTGCCGTGGATTAGCCGAACAAACCGGAGAGCAGGGGGATGAGGGTCGTGCCGATCAGCACCACACCGCCGCCAGCCATGAGCTGCTTGATGCCCTGAGACTTTAC
>OKSN01000243.1_pt1 | contig 40292 bp, 37 predicted proteins | sample 1606191 | NCBI WGS metagenome assembly OKSN01 (sample SAMEA3879535, study PRJEB24766) | human gut metagenome | biome: human-associated habitat; feature: feces | place: USA | collected 1985/1987
TAATAGGAGCTTCGCCGTAAGCAAGACTGCCTATAAACTATCAACTATAAACTTTAAACTATAATTATCTCTGAACTCGACCATTAGCGTTACCGCCAGCCAGGCTCTCTACCTCGTCAGCAGATACCAGGTTGAAGTCGCCAGGGATAGTATGCTTCAAAGCAGAAGCAGCTACCGCAAACTCAAGAGCCTCGCCCTGAGTCTCCTTAGTAAGAAGACCGTGGATCAGACCACCAGAGAAAGAGTCGCCACCACCAACGCGGTCGATGATAGGGTTGATGTCATAGTGCTTGCTCTGATAGAACTCCTTACCATCATAGATAAGAGCCTTCCAGCCGTTGTGTGTAGCAGAGAGAGATTCGCGGAGAGTAGAAACAACATACTTGAATCCGAACTCCTTCATCATGCCCTTGAAGATTCCGTAATAACCCTCAGCATCAGTCTTACCGCCCTCTACGTCAGCATCTGGCTTGAAGCCCAGGCAGAGCTGAGCATCTTCCTCATTACCGATGCAAACATCAACATACTTCATCAGAGGACGCATAACAGAGATAGCCTTCTCAGAAGTCCAGAGCTTCTTGCGGAAGTTGAGGTCAACAGAAACAGTTACGCCGTGACGCTTAGCAGCCTCACAAGCCAACTTGGTAAGTTCAGCAGCCTTGTCGCTAATAGCTGGAGTAATACCGCTCCAATGGAACCATTGGGCACCCTCCATAATCTTGTCGAAATCGAAATCAGATGGGTCAGCCTCAGCAATTGCGCTGTGTGCACGGTCGTAGATTACCTTGGATGGGCGCATAGAAGCACCAGTCTCGGCATAGTAGAGACCTACGCGGTCGCCACCACGAGCGATGAACTCTGTGTTAACGCCGTAACGACGGAGACCGTTGACAGCAATCTGACCGATCTCGTGCTTAGGGAGCTTAGATACGAAGTAAGCATCATGACCATAGTTAGCCAAGCTTACAGCTACGTTAGCCTCACCACCACCAGGGATGATGCGAAGTGATTCACTCTGAATGAAACGATCATTGCCTTCTGGTGATAAACGAAGCATGATCTCACCTAATGTTACAATTTTTGCCATGTTTGATAGTTTTAATTTTTTTGTTTTTATTTTGTTTGTTATGAGTAACAAATTAAATTCCACTTTTCAGTAGAGAAATGAAGTACAATTATCAGTTGTCGTTCAATTTCGAGGGCAAAAATAACCATAATTTCTCGAATAACGAAATAAAATCGCATTTTTTTTTGTTTTCCGTGCAAAAAAGTTGCTGTGTCTTCGCACAATTCAAAAAATTGTTGTATATTTGCGGCAAAATTCGTACTTGTGGTCGCACACAACAGAATTGCTTAATACTAATTGTGGTCTGTGCACAGCTAGGAAGTACCTGCGACGTTTTATCTATCGTAGCCCCCAGGAGAGGCTCCTTATATAATAAGTACACGCGAAGCAACCAGACCCGTAATGCTAAAAAACAATGGCCGAAAAAATCAGAATCAAGGATATTGCCGAGAGAGCTGGCGTATCCGTTGGAACCGTAGACCGAGTTCTGCACGACCGTCCAAACGTGTCGAAACCTGCACGCGACAAGGTCGAGAAAGCCCTCAAGGAAATGAATTATCAGCCTAATGTGTACGCCAGCGCTCTGGCTTACAACAAATCCTATACCTTCTACCTGCTGATTCCGAAACATGAATCGGAGGCTTACTGGGAGGAAATAGAGGAAGGCGCAAAAAAATGTGAAGATACCCGACGTGACTTCCATATCGATGTAGAGATTCGTTTCTATGAGCGTTCCAACGAGGAATCGTTCCGCGAAGAAGGCAACAAGATTCTTGAGGCCAGTCCGGAAGGAGTCATCGTGGTGCCTTCATCGCTAGACGTAACCCGCGAGTTTACCGAGGCGTTGCATCACAAAAGCATCCCGTTCATCCTGCTCGACTCCTACATGCCCGATCTCCGTCCGCTCTCTTTCTTCGGTCAGGATTCGTTCTGTTCCGGTTTCTTCGCAGCCAAGATGCTGATGATGCTTGCAGCAAAGGAAGATGAAATCCTGCTCATGAGGCAGACCAAAGACGGAAGAGTGGTCAGCAAGCAGCAGAACAACCGAGAGGTAGGATTCCGCCATTACATGCACGACCACTTCCCTAACGTGAAGATTACCTTGCTCGACCTGCCGTTGAGCGGCACACGTGCTGAATTCGTCAAAATGCTGGAGAAGTTCTTTGCCGTGCATCCGAACATCCACCATTGCATCACCATGACTTCGAAGGCGCACATCGTGGGCGACTTCCTGCTGAAGACCAACCGCCGCGACGTTCAGATCATGGGCTATGATATGGTGGAGAAAAACGCCCGCTGTCTGCGCGAAGGAAGTATTTCCTTCCTCATCGCCCAGCACGCCTACATGCAGGGTTACTCCTGCGTAGACACGCTCTTCCAGGCCATCGTGCTGAAGAAGAAAGTTACACCGGTAAACTATATGCCTATCGAGCTACTGATGAAGGAAAATGTAGATTTCTATCGCAGAACCCAGCTCTAAGGCTATCGGGCAGAACAGGGTTTCCGCATGGAAGAATATTCTTACAGGAATATTATAAATTATAAACAATAAATAAAAAACAGACTACGTATGGAACAATCAAGTTTTATCAAGATTAACCCTGCCGACTCGGTAGTGGTTTGCTTGCGCCCTATGAAGAAGGGTGAAACGATTGAAGTAGATGGCAAGACCATCACATTATTGCAGGATACTCCTGCAGGACACAAGGTGCTCATCAACGATGCTGCCGAGGGTACAGATATTCTGAAGTATGGCTACCCTATCGGTCATGCAAAGACCGGTCTCAAGGCGGGCGAATGGGTAAACGAGAACAACCTCAAGACTAATCTTGCCGGTACGCTCGAATATACCTACAACCCGGTTAACGAGCAGCTGAACATCGCTAAGGAAAACCGCACCTTCAAGGGCTACGTTCGCAAGAATGGCGAAGTAGGCGTAAGAAACGAAATATGGGTAGTTCCTACCGTGGGCTGCGTTAACGGCGTGGCTGAGAAGCTGGTAGAACTCCTCAAGAAAGAAACAGGCAGCGAAGGCATCGACGCCATCCACGCATGGCACCACAACTTCGGTTGCTCACAACTCTCGGGCGACCATGAGAATACCCGCAAGGTGCTTCGCGATATCTGTCTGCATCCAAACGCAGGTGCCGTGCTCGTTCTCTCGCTCGGCTGCGAGAACAACCAGCCAGATAATTTCATGAAGATGCTCGGCAACTATGATCACGACCGCATCAAACTTCTTGTAACACAGAAGGTTGAAGGCGATGAGCTCGAGGAAGGCATGAAGATTCTGCGCAACCTCTATGCCCTGGCTAAGGAAGACAAGCGCGAGGAAGTTCCGGTAAGCAAACTGCGCGTAGGTTTGAAGTGTGGCGGTTCTGACGGCTTCAGCGGAATTACAGCCAACCCATTGGTAGGTGAATTTAGCGACTGGCTCGTAGCTCAGGGCGGTACAAGCATCCTGACAGAGGTACCGGAAATGTTTGGCGCAGAAACCATTCTGATGAACCGTTGCGAAAATAAGGAACTCTTCGACAAGACCGTTCACCTGATTAACGACTTCAAGGAGTACTTCCTGAGCCATGGTGAACCAGTTGGCGAGAACCCTTCTCCAGGTAACAAGGCAGGTGGTATCTCAACCCTCGAAGATAAGGCTTTGGGTTGCACCCAGAAGTGCGGCCGTGCTCCGGTAAGCGGCGTGCTCCAATATGGCGACCGTCTGGAGACAACCGGTTTGAACCTGCTTTCAGCTCCGGGTAACGACCTTGTAGCAGCCACAGCTCTGGCTTCAGCAGGTTGCCAGCTCGTTCTCTTCACCACAGGTCGCGGAACCCCATTCGGAACTTTTGTGCCAACGATGAAGATTTCTACCAACAGCAATCTGGCAAAGAACAAGCCAAACTGGATTGACTTCAACGCCGGCGCTCTGGTAGAAGGTGTAGAAATGAAAGACTTGGTAAGCAAGTTTATTGATAAGATTATAGCCGTAGCAAGTGGCGAGGAGGCTCGCAACGAGTATAATGGCTATCGTGAAATCTCCATCTTCAAGAATGGAGTAACTCTTTAATTAAGAAGAAAAAAGAAGTATGAGTAATAAAAAAGGTTTGCTGGCGTTGTCGCCATTATTTTTGCTGATTGTCCTCATCGTGGCTTTTACCGTATATTCGGTAGACAGCAGCCATCAGGACACCAGCCTCTCGCTCACAGTAGCGTTCATGATTTCGAGCATTTATGCCGTGGCTATTTCCGGCGGAATGCCTGTCAGGAAACGAGTGGACACATACAGCAAGGGTGCCGGCGCCAACAACCTGATGCTCATGCTCTGGATTTACGTGCTGGCTGGCTCGTTTGCCGCATCAGCCAAGGCGATGGGAGCCGTTGATGCAACTGTCAACCTGGCGCTCAGCATCCTGCCAGCCAGCATGATTCTGCCAGGACTCTTCCTGGCTGCCTGCTTTATCTCCGTATCTATCGGAACAAGTGTGGGAACCGTAGTGGCTCTGGTTCCGATAGCCGCCGGACTGGCCCACTCGATGGATGCTAACGTAGGCATGATGACCGCCATCATCGTAGGTGGCGCTTATTTCGGCGACAACCTCTCGTTCATCTCCGATACGACGGTTGTTGCTACGCAGACGCAGAACTGCAAGATGAGCGATAAGTTCAAGGTCAACTCCATGATTGTGGTTCCGGCCGCCGTACTCGTGCTCATCGCCTATTCTGTCATGGGAGTCGGTCTTCAGGCCCCAACCCACATCAACGAGGTAGAATACATGAAAGTATTGCCTTACCTCATCGTCCTCGTTACCGCTATTGCCGGCATGAATGTAATGGCTGTTCTCACTCTGGGCACCCTACTCTGCGGCGCCATCGGCATAGGCAGTCATCTTCTGGGTGCCTCCGGAAGCTACGACCTCTTTGGCTGGTTCTCAGCCATGGGCAACGGCATTATCGGCATGGGCGAACTCATTATCATCGCCATGATGGCAGGTGGTATGCTCGAAATCATCCGCGAAAACGGCGGAATCGATTTCATCATCAACAAGATTACAGCCCACGTAAACAGCAAGCGTGGAGCCGAACTTTCTATCGCCGCCCTCGTTTCGATGGTAAACATCTGTACGGCAAATAATACGGTAGCGATTCTGACAGTAGGAAATATTTCGAAAAAGATAGGCGACCGGTTTGGCGTAGACAACCGCAAGGCAGCCAGCATTCTCGACACCTTCTCATGCATGGTTCAGGGATTGATTCCTTATGGCGTACAGATGCTCCTGGCAGCCGGCCTGGCCAATCTCAGTCCGATGGACATTCTTCCTTATCTCTACTATCCGCTGGCGATAGGTGTGGCAGCCCTGCTGGCCATCCTCTTGCGCTATCCTAAGAGATACAGTTAGGAAGACTTCTAAAAATCAGAGGAGGGTCTCCTTCTGCGTTAGAGATTTCTTGACAGGAAGAACAAAACTTTATTATTGACTATTAATAAGAACAAGGCATATGAATTTTCTTCAGCGCAACCTTTTTACTAAGCTCCGTGCCGACAACTTCGGCATCAAGGAAGAAATGGAACCGATGACTACCTTTAAGAAGAAAAAGATAGCTCAGATGCTCAAGAACGTGAATGATGTTCCTGCCGGAAAGGTGAAGATGAACAACGGTTTTCTGAACCGACGGCTCAGCAAGATTCAGGAAGATGAACGCCACGCCATCGATACCTCTATCGAGACTATTTATCTGCTGCGCATCATCGTGGCAAACGTAAATGGAATGCTGGCTAACGGAATCAATCTCAGAGGAATCATCCAGTTGGGAGACTACCTGAGAACCCGAGGCGACAAGGTAGATTTCGTGAAACTGGAGAAGTGGCTTGCCAAGCTCCGCATCCAGCGCATCGCCCAGCTGGAAGGAAGCGTGCTCATCACCTTCTTCGATTTTGAACAGGACGAAATCCCATTCGTTCATCACATAGAAAGAGGCGCCTACAAGCTGACGCTCCGTTCGCTCTACTATAATATCATGGATCAGCAGGCCATTCAGTTTGAGCAGACCAGCAGCGGCTTTGTACGCACCACGGGGGGAACCATGCGCAAGAATCTGCGCCGCAGCATGCGCTATCTGCAATACGCTCCGATAGAAACCATGAGCAATTTCATGAACAATTTCTTCCGTTCATTATCTGAGATTGAAGAATAAATTTCAGTAAGGATTGAAGGGGTTAACCTGGGATTCATCAGGACGAAGAGTAAAATATCTATAAAATTAATCTCTTAGTAGTACGATTTTCATCTGATTTTCGTATCTTTGCATCTATGAAAAAGTTATTTATCTCTATTATAGCATCCATTATTGCCTTGGGAGCCCATGCCCAGGTGCAATGCGAAGACACTTGTCGGCACGTTCACGGCATCGACTTGAGTCATTATCAGGGCAACGTGTTCTGGGAAACCGTGGGCGACAACTCTAAGATGGCTTACGTTTATCTGAAAGCTACCGAGGGCGGAACCAACATCGACAGCAAATACAAGAAGAATATAGACCTGGCTCATCGCTACGGAATGAAAGTAGGTTCTTATCATTTCTACAGACCCCGCATCCCACAGCAGACGCAGTTGGAAAATTTCAAGGCCCAATGCCGTCCGGGAGATCAGGACCTCTTGCCTATGATTGATGTGGAGACGAAAAGCGGCATGAATACAGAAGAATTCTGCGATTCGCTCTTTAAGTTTCTGCATCTCGTAGAGAAAGCATATAAGCAGAAACCCCTCATCTATACGGGAGCCAATTTCTATGACAACTATCTTCTAGGCAAGCTAGACAGCTACAAGCTGATGATTGCCCAGTATACGAAGCGCATCCCTGTATTGCGCGATGGTAGAGATTTCGAAATGTGGCAATATACGGGTAAGGGCAAACTCAACGGAATAAACGGCTATGTTGACAAAAGCCGTTTCATGGGGCGCCACAAACTCAGAGAAATCAGATTCAGACATCGATAGTACTTGGAACCCTGAACTTGGAACTTTATGATTAGCTTCAAGGTAAAGAGTGGATAAGGTCTGGAAGTAGAGAAGCATGAATTATATAAGTAAATTAATAAACACAAAATAGAATTATGGCAATTATAAAATGTCCGGAATGCGGACGCCAAATTAGCGATAAAGCACCTACCTGCCCTAGTTGCGGAGTAGAAATAGCAGGCAAAATTACCAAATGCCCAAATTGTGGCGAGATTTATTTCAGCAACCTGGAAATGTGTCCTAACTGCCATGAGCTGAATCCTTCGCTCACAAGAATGACGCCTCCGACAGGAATGAGCCAGCAGACTCCTGCCAGCCAGGCTTCTATGACTCAGCAGCAAGAAGCTGAAAACGCAGCCAGACAGAATGCAATCAGACAAGAAGAAATTCGCCGCCAGGAGGCTCTCAGGCAGCAGGCTCGTCCTCAGACACCTGTCAGAACAGCAACACCTCCTACTCCACCCGTTCCTCCGGTTCGCCCACAGCAATCTAATTCTCAGAACGGCGGTACCGGCGAGGGAACCCAGGAAAAGAAAAAAAGCAACCGTGGCGTCATCATCATCTCTCTGATTTTCGCCTTCCTCGTTTGTGGCATTTTCTACTATTTCTATGATAGTGCCAATAAGAATAAGGAACTGGAAGCTTACGAGTATGCGATGCAGAGTAGCGACCCGATGGTTCTGCAGAGTTACCTAGATACTTACAAAGATGCTGACGAGGCGCATCGTGATTCCATCATGACTCACCTCGAACTTCTGAAACAGACCGATCAGGACTGGACCAACGCCGTAGTAAGCGGTTCGAAAGAGGCCCTGCAGGCTTATCTCGACAAATACCCAAACAGTCCACACAAGCAGGAGGTTTTGAACAAGATAGATTCCATCGACTGGAATGTGGCAAAGAATGCTGATAATGTAGAAGCTTACCAGGCTTATCTCGCCGCTCATGCTGACGGTTCGCATATCGAAGAGGCTGAGAATGCGATGAAGAAAGCCAAGAGCAGAGATTTGCAGCCAGAAGAGAAAGATATGGTAAGCAGTCTGTTCCGCCATTTCTTCCAAAGCATCAATACCCGCGATGCTGATGGTTTGCAGGCTTCATGCGAAGACATTCTCTCTTCGCTTCTGGGTAAGAATTCTGCTACCAAGGCAGATGTTGTTACCTTTATGAATAAGCTTTATAAGGAAGATGTGACCAACCTGAACTGGTTCCTCACCAACGATTATAAGATCAAGAAGCGCGAGGTGGGTGACGAAGATTATGAATATCAGGTTCAGTTCTCAGCACGTGAGGAAGTTCAGCTTACCGACGGTACTAAGAAAACCAACCATTTCAAAATCAACGCAACCGTTTCGCCAGACGGCAAGGTTTCTGCGTTCAACATGTCGAAGATTAATGCCGCAGAATAGAATAAAAAACGCCCTGCAAGATTAAATAAAATAAAAAACGCCCTGCAAGATCAGGAACTTCATTTCTGAATGTTCCCTTCTTGCAGGGCGTTTCTTTTTACCTTCATGTTTCGGGAAGGTTCTCATGTCCAAGAACCCGTTCCCTTCTTTTAGAAATTACTTTGCATCCTTCATCTGACGGAGCAAATCTTTCTGCTTATCATTCAACCCGGTTGGCAACTTCACGTTGTAAGTAATCATCAGGTCGCCAAAGGTTCCGTCCCCCCGGTCATATCCTTTTCCGCGAACACGAACCTTCGTGCCATTCTGCGTTTCCGGCTTAATCTTCAGTTTGATTTTAGAACCATTACTCAATTTAATGATTCCTTCGCCGCCCAGCAGAGCCGTATAAAGGTCGATATTCACATTCATGTTCATTTCGCCGTTATTGGCACGACCATTCTGGCCGCAACCGCCGCCACAACCACCAGTACCGAAATCAGCACCAGCTCCGTAGCCAGCCCCATTAAAGCCGCTACCATAACCGGCAGAACCATTAAAACCGCCGAAATTGCCGGAACCGAATCCTCCAGCCGACTGCTGGCTTCTGCCACGCCCTCCGAAGAGATTTTCGAAGAAGCTGGAGAAACCTCCGCCTCCGCCAAACTGGCTGAAGTCGAAACCCTCGAATGGATTTCCACCTGCTCCACCATAGCTTCCGGAACCGCCTGCACCACCAGCTCCGCCGAAACCGCCGAATGCATCAGCATTCTTCCATTGTTCGCCATACTGGTCGTATTTAGCACGCTTATCTGGGTCAGAAATCACCTCATACGCCTCGTTCAGCGCCTGGAACTTAGCCTTCGCCTTCGGGTCGTTAGGGTGCAAATCTGGGTGAAACTGTTTTGCACGTTTACGATACGCAGCTCTCACATCCTTCTGCGGAATGTTCTTGTCTACGCCGAGAATCTTGTAATAATCAACAAATGCCATATTATAAAACCTCCTATTTTTTAGTTTTTAAAAAATATCCAACAAAAAGTATGCCTATTTAAGTTCTTTTTTGTACTTTTGCAGAGAAAATAAGAAACAGAGCTCAACTGATGGGCTTTCATTACTCAAAAGTAATACATTAATTTATATGAAACAATTATTTGCTGCGCTTCTTCTGGCGCTAACTTTCAATTCACAAGCGATGGCACAACAACGTACCGTAAAACTGAGAGTGATAGAGACAAGCGATGTGCACGGCTCTTTCTTCCCTTACGATTTCATCAACCGTAAGCCAAAAGCAGGAACCTTGGCGCGCGTTTCTTCCTACGTCAATAATTTGCGAAAAGACTACAAGGATAACCTCATCCTCTTGGAGAATGGCGATATTCTGCAGGGACAGCCTACCTGCTATTATTATAATTATGTAAACACAGAGGATAGAAACGTGGCTGCCGATGTGGTCAACTACATGAAGTATGATGCGCAAGTGTTTGGCAATCATGATGTTGAAACGGGTCATCCAGTTTACGACAAATGGATAAAAGAACTCAATTGCCCAGTTCTTGGTTCCAACATCATCAGCACTTCTACAGGCCAGCCATACGTTAAGCCTTATCTCATCCTGAACCGCGAGGGCGTGAAGGTGGCAGTCTTGGGAATGATTACTCCTGCCATTCCAAACTGGCTCACGGAGAATCTCTGGAGCGAACTGAAATTTGAAAATATGGTAACAAACGCCCGCAAATGGGTGAAATATCTTCAGGAGAATGAGAAACCGGATGTCATCATCGGCCTCTTCCACAGCGGAAAAGACGGAGGCATCCAGACTGCCGAATATGATGAAGACGCCTCTATCAAGGTGGCAAAAGAAGTGCCAGGCTTCGACCTCATTCTCTTCGGGCACGACCATACGCGCGACAACGAAACCGTAACCAATACTGATGGAAAGCAGGTGGTTTGCCTGGATCCTGCCAACAACGCCATTAGCGTGGCTGATGCAGAAATAACCCTCACCCTCAACAAGAAAAAGGTGAACGGAAAGAAGCAGCTGGTAGTAACTGACAAAAAGGTGACAGGCAAGATTGTAGATGTGACAGATTGTCCTATCGACGAAGATTTCATGAAGACTTTCGAACCTCAGATTGCGGAAGTAAAGAAATATGTGGGCAAGCAGATTGGCAACTTCAAGACTACCATCTACAGCCGCGACCAGTTCTTCGGCAGTTCTGCCTTCAACGATTTCATCCTCAACCTCCAGTTGCAGATGACAAAAGCCGACATTTCGTTTAACGCTCCTCTTCAGTTCAACGCGGTTCTGAAAGCCGGTCCAATCTGTGTGAGCGACATGTTCAATCTCTATAAATATGAGAACCAGCTCTACGTAATGCGCATGACGGGCGAAGAAATCAGAAAGCATCTAGAAATGAGTTACGACCTCTGGGTGAACACCATGAAGAGCCCGGACGACCATCTCCTGCTGCTCGATGAGAAGACCGTTGGCGACCAGCAACGCCTCGGCTTCAAGAATCTCTCGTTCAACTTTGATAGTGCTGCGGGAATCGATTACGAAGTTGACGTAACCAAGCCAGATGGCGAGAAGGTGAAAATTCTGCGCATGAGCAACGGCGAACCTTTCGATGAGAAGAAATGGTACAAGGTAGCCGTTAACAGCTATCGTGGAAATGGTGGCGGTGAACTCCTTACCAAGGGTGCCGGAATCCCGAAAGACAGTCTTGAAAGCCGAATTATCTATCGCAGCAAGCGCGACCAGCGTTACTATCTGATGGAAGAAATTGAAAAGATGGGAACGGTTGATGCAAAACCAAACAACAACTGGAAGTTTGTGCCGGAAGCATGGACCAAACCTGCTGCCCAGCGCGATTTCGAATTGCTGTTCGGTAAGAAGCAATAGCTCCTCGAAACGCTTCTGGAAAAGCATATTATAAAGATCAAAGTAAAAAAGCAAATAAGTTCAAAATAAAGAATGAAGTATTGGTTTATATTTTGCAAGACTGATCTCTTGCTCGAAAAGAAAGAAGACGGAACCTATACGATTCCTTGTTCAGAAGAGAGTCCAATCCCAACAAAGCCTTGGACTCACATTCTCAACATTACCCCGATGGAAGACGGAACAGAGGTGAAGACCTTCACCATTCCTGAGCCCGTTACCGGCAATCCGAAGTACGAAATGTGCGGTTTGCGCCCTAGTTTCTACAAACTCTCTCCTGCCCTTTACCAGAAAGCAGGAAAGTGTCAGGAGCTCAACTATTGGGACATGAATACCCAATTCTGCGGCGTTTGCGGAGCTCCGATGAAAATGGCAACCGACATCAGTAAGAAATGTACAGAATGCGGCAAACAGGTCTGGCCTTCGCTTGCCACAGCCATCATCGTTCTGATTAAGAAAGATGATCAGGTCTTGCTGGTACACGCTCGCAATTTCAAGGGAAATTTCGACAGTCTCGTGGCTGGTTTCGTTGAGACTGGCGAGAATCTGGAAGAGGCGGTTCATCGTGAAGTAATGGAAGAAACCGGTCTGACTATCAAGAACTTGAAATATTTCGGTTCCCAGCCTTGGCCTTATCCGAGCGGTCTGATGATTGGCTTCTCGGCAGAATATGTAGATGGAGAAATTCATCTTCAGAAAGAAGAGCTCTCTCGTGGTAAATGGTTCACGAAAGAGAATCTCCCTATTCTCCCTGAGAAACTTTCCATCGCCCGAAAACTCATCGATGCCTGGCTGGCGGACAAACTCTAATAATGAGGACAAACTCTAAAAGTGAGGATAAACTCTAAAAAATGATGAAAGAGAAACTTTGGAATGCAAACTACATCAAGGTGATGACTACCAACTTTCTGTTGTATTTCGCCTTCTATCTGCTCACACCTTTGCTCCCTCTCTATCTGAGCGAAAATTTTGGAGCCACGAAAGATGTGATTGGAATTGTGCTGAGCGGCTATACGGTTGCCGCCCTCATCATTCGTCCGTTCAGCGGATATGTGGTTGACAGCTTTTCGCGCAAGAAGGTTCTGATGGTCTGTCTCTCGGCCTTCGCCATCTTCTTTGCCGGCTATATTGCAGCCAGCACGATCCTGATGTTTGCCATTTGCAGAACCCTGCACGGAGGTCCGTTCGGAGCCGTAACGGTTGCCAACAGCACCTGCGCCATCGACGTTCTTCCGGCAAGTAGGAGAAATGAAGGAATCGGACTCTACGGACTGAGCAACAATTTTGCCATGGCAATTGCTCCATCCATCGGAATCTATCTCCATAATGCGGTAGACAGTTACATGATTCTCTTCTGGATAGCTTTCATCGTGGCGATTGCCTCAGTTGTGATTGCAGGAACCATCCGCCTCCCCGAAAAGAAAATCGTTAAGAACAAGGAGAAGCTTTCTCTCGACCGCTTCTTCCTGACGCGTGCCTGGCTCCTTGCCATCAACATCGCCATGTTCGGTTTCTGCTGGGGCGTTCTGAGCAATTATCTCGCAATCTACAGCAAGGAGGAACTCGGAATTACGGGCGGAACGGGCACTTATTTTGCCCTTCTTTCCATGGGTCTGTTCCTGTCAAGATTGCAGGGAAGAAAAGCCTTGAGCCAGGGCAAACTTACCCAGAATGCGGCCGAAGGAATGCTGCTTTCGCTTGTTGGTTTCATCATCTTTGTTGCCGTCAAGCACCCGGTAGCCTATTATCTTTCGGCTTGTCTCATCGGCCTGGGCAACGGTCATCTTTACCCAGCCTTCCTCAACATGTTTATTAATGTGGCTCGTCACAACCAGCGTGGAACGGCAAACAGCAGCATTCTTACAGGTTGGGATTTGGGCTTCGGAATCGGCTGTCTGCTAGGCGGAGTTGTGGCAGAACATTTCGGTTACAACGGAACATTCTGGATGGTTGCTATAGAAAATGCAGCTTCCGTTCTCCTCTTCTTCGCCGCTTCAAAACAATTCTTTGAGAAGAGACGTAGAGAATAGAAAACAGTTAATAAAGAGAAATATAAGATTATGAATAAAAAAAGAGCACTTCATCCGAGACAGAAGAAAATCTCAGGCGAAGTGCTCTTATTTTTATCTTACTTTTCTGTTTTTAGAAAGGAAGATCATCTGCGCTACCACCCTCTGCTGCAGGAGCTGCAGGCTGAACTGGAGGGAATGCTGCAGTTGCGCCATTAGCAGGAGCTGCTGGCTGAGCAGGAGCTACAGGAGCACCTACTGGAGGAAACGCACCTGGCTGCATTCCGCCCATAGCACCAGCTACGGCGTTAGGGTCAACACGCTGGATGTTCCAGGCACGGATGCTGTTGAACCAACGGCCCTGATACTCGTGAGCATCAATATCGAAAGAAACCAGGAGTTCCTCACCACTCTGAATGTTGAACTGAGCCAGACGGTCTGCTCCGAAAACATCAAAGCACAATTTCTTTGGATACTGCTCGTGGGTTTCAATTACGAACGACTGAGCTTTCCACTCTCCTCTTGCAGAGACGCCGCTTCTTTCAGGCAAAACGGCAATAACCTTTCCTTGTAATTCCATATGATAATATTTAAAGTTTTTCCTTTGTTTAAAGGGTGTTTTTTTCTTTCTGACTGCGAAATTACTAAAAATAGTTCAAAAACTAGAACTTTTCTCCAATTATTTTTGCTTATCAGCGATATTTTTTGTATTTTTGTGCTCAATTAGGTGATATTGCCTAATTAAATTAAGGTGAAACAGAAAACAAAATAAAATTTAAATAAAATACTCATGAGATTTACAGTATCAAGTTCTGCATTGAGCAGCAAGCTCAACATGCTCGCAAAAGTGATTGGAAGCAAGAATTCGTTGCCAATCCTCGATTGTTTCCTTTTCCAAGTTGCTAACGGTGAAATGAGCATCACGGCTAGCGATAGTGATAATGTCATCAAGAGTACACTCGCTCTTACCGACCACGATGGAGAAGGTGAGTTTTGTGTGCCTAACCGCGTTATCCTCGATGCGTTGAAGGAACTGCCTGAGCAGCCTCTTCACTTCGATGTGGATACTGCCGGAGAAGCCGTTGCCATCAAGATTGTTTACCAGAACGGTCTTTACAACTTCACAGGTCAGAGCGCAGAGGAATATCCTCGCACACAGAGCATGAACGATGCTTGCACCACCGTTTCTTTGCCTACAGAAATGCTGATCAACAACATTTCACGCTCGCTCTTCGCTACAGCCAACGATGAGTTGCGCCCTGTCATGAACGGTATTTATTTCGACCTGACAGCAGATGCTCTCGCTATCGTAGCAAGCGATGGTCACAAACTGGTTCGCAGCAAGAACTTCACTATCAAGAGCGAATCTCCTTCAGCATTCAACTTGCCTAAGAAGCCAGCTTCTCTGCTGAAGAACATTCTGAGCAAGGACGGCGACGACGCTATCATCAAGTTTGATGACCGAAGCGCAGAAATCCAGTTTACTGACGGCGTTATGAGATGCAGACTGATTGATGGCCGCTACCCTAACTACAACTCTGTCATTCCAAACAATCCTAACGAGGTTACAGTAGACCGCAGAGGCTTGCAGAGTGCTTTGCGCCGCGTATTGCCATTTGCAAGCGAGAGCAGCCAGCTCATCCGTTTCCACATCGAGTCAGGCCGTTTCGAGGTTTCTTCTGAGGATATTGACTTCTCAACATCTGCAAAGGAACAGTTGTCTTGCGAATACAACGGCTCTCCTATCAGCATCGGCTTCAAGGGAAGCAGTCTGATGGAAATCCTGAGCAATCTCACCAGCGACAACATCATCATCCAGCTGGCAGACCCAAGCCGTGCCGGAATCATCGTACCAGCAGAACAGCCTGAGAACGAAGATATTCTGATGCTCATCATGCCTATGCTCCTTAACGACTAAAGGAGCACGGGCTTTCTCTGAAACAACAAAAAGAAAAGTATTTCTACAAAAATGAAACTCAATTTGACAAAGCCTCTGATCGTGTTCGACCTGGAGACAACCGGTCTCGACATGATCAAGGATCGTATTATACAGATTTCTTACATCAAGGTAATGCCTGATGGAACTGAAGACCGCAAGAACCTCTATGTAAATCCTTGCAAGGAGATTCCTGCCGAAGTAGTTGCCCTTACAGGCATCAGCAGCGAAGATGTAAAAGATGCACCAACCTTCAAGCAGCTGGCTTCTACATTAGAGAAGGAATTTACAGGTTGCGATTTCGCAGGCTACAATTCCAACCACTTCGATGTACCGATGCTCGCAGAAGAATTCCTGCGTGCTGGAATCGACTTCGATTTCAACAAGTGCCGTCTCATCGATGCGCAGACCATCTTCATGAAGATGGAACGCCGTAACCTGGCTGCTGCCTACAAGTTCTATTGCGGCAGAAAGATGGAGGAAGATTTCGAAGCTCATCGTGCAGATCAGGATACAGAGGCTACTTACCGCGTGCTCATGGGCGAGCTCGACAAGTATGCTCCAGGCGTGCAGGACGAACCTGAGCGCGTGCTCAACAACAATATGGATGAACTTGCCGATTTCTCTAAGCAAAAGGATAATGTAGATTTCGCCGGACGCATCGTTTGGGAAGAGGTAAAAGACGCCCAGGGCAACGTTGTAAACGATGAGAACGGAAATCCTTTGAAGCACGAAGTATTCAACTTCGGTAAATACAAAGGATGGGATGTGGCTGAGATTCTGACCAAAGACCCGGGTTATTTTACATGGGTCTTGGGAAGCGATTTCACCAATAATACCAAGCAGGTGCTTACCCGCATCCGCCTTCGTGAATTCAACAAGAGAATGGGAAAATAATTGTTACCGGACTTTCGCAAGCAGTTGAAAAACAAACCTTGCGAAACTCGGATTTATTTCTTAACAGTTAGAAAAATTCATGTTAAAAGGAAAGAAAATCGTATTGGGCATTACGGGCTCTATTGCAGCCTACAAGTCTTGCCTCATCATACGAGGTCTCATCAAGCGCGGAGCCGAAGTGCAGGTGGTCATTACGCCTGCAGGAAAGGAGTTCATCACTCCCATCACCCTTTCGGCTCTTACGCATAAGCCTGTGGTAAGCGAATTCTTCTCGCAGCGCGATGGAACCTGGAATTCGCATGTAGACTTAGGTCTGTGGGCCGACGCCATGCTCATCGCTCCTTGCACAGCCTCTACCATGGGAAAGATGGCTCACGGAATTGCTGACAACATGCTCATCACAACCTATCTGTCGATGAAAGCGCCTGTTTTCATCGCTCCAGCCATGGACCTCGACATGTATAAGCATCCTTCTACCCAAGCCAACATGAAAACACTTCTGGGCTATGGAAATCACATCATAGAACCCGAAGTGGGATTCCTGGCAAGCGGACTGGAAGGAAAGGGACGCATGGAAGAACCTGATATTATCGTAGAATGCCTTGACAGATTCTTCGATGAACAGGCTCAGCAGAATGCGAAGACCGATGAAGCTGCATCAGAAAACTGCAAGGAAAAAGAAAGCGATAAGCTCGATTTGAAAGGCAAGAAGATCATGATTACAGCCGGACCAACTTACGAAAAGATTGACCCGGTACGTTTCATCGGCAATTATTCTTCCGGCAAAATGGGCTTTGCCCTTGCTGAAGAGTGCTGCCGTCGTGGTGCTGAGGTTACGCTGGTTGCAGGTCCGGTTTCGCTCAGCTGTTCCGAAGCCATTCATCGCATCGATGTAGAAAGTTGCGAGGAAATGTATCAGGCTGCCACTAAAGCTTTTGCCTCAACCGATGTAGCCATTCTCTGTGCTGCTGTTGCTGATTTCAAGCCAAGCGAGATTGCTGACAGGAAAATCAAGCGCGAGAAAGATGATCTGGAACTCCGCCTCGTCCCTACTCACGATATTGCTGCAGCCCTTGGCAAGATGAAACAAAAACATCAGAGAATTGTGGCTTTCGCCCTGGAAACCAACGATGAAGAGGCTAATGCACAGAAAAAACGCAAAAAGAAAAATGCCGATTTCATCGTGCTTAACTCTACTCGCAATCCGGGAACCACATTCCGTACGGATGACAACCAGATAACGATTATTTCTGAAGAGGGTAAGAAAGAATATGAGAAGAAACCGAAAACTGAAGTGGCTCGTGACATTATCAACGAGCTGGCTCATCTCTTGTAGCCCCATCACATCAGCCGCTCAGGAGTTACAGGCTAAGATTACCATCAACCATGCCCAGATTCAGGGCACGGAAAACCGGATATTCGATAATCTGCAGCAAACTCTTGAGCAGTTTGTGAACGACAGGCAATGGACGAATCTTCAATTCAGGAAGAACGAGCGCATCGTGTGCAACTTCAATATCACGGTAAGCAAGTATGATAAAGACCAGAATATCTTTACCTGCAAGGCGCTCATCCAGGCCAACCGTCCCGTCTACAATTCAGCCTATACGTCCACCTTATATAATAATGTGGATGAAAACTTCACGTTCAAGTTTGCCGAGTTCGACCAGCTGGAGTTTACCGAAGAGCGGATTGACAACCAGCTAACGGCTCTGCTCGCCTACTATGCTTACCTCATCATCGGTTTAGATCTTGACAGTTTTGCGCCTAAAGGTGGTGAAGACATTCTGCAACGTTGCATGAACCTCACCAACAACGCCCAGAATCTTGATTTTCCGGGCTGGAAAGCGTTTAGTGACAACAGAAACCGGTTCGCCATCATTTCCGATTATCTCGACGGAGCCATGGAGCCTTTCAGAATGCTGCAATACAACTATTACAGAAAAGGGCTCGATGAAATGGCGAATAATGTGGAACGAGGCAGAACTGAAATCACCAACACCCTGCTCCAGGATCTGAAGAAGGCACGTACAGACAGACCGCTCAGTCTGCTGCCACAAATCTGGACCGACTATAAGAAGGACGAGCTTGCTAACATCTATCAGAAACATGGCACTCAGAAAGAGAAAGAAAGCATTTATGAGCTGCTCTTCTCCATTAATCCTTCTCAAAACTCATATTGGGACAAAATCAAGGAATAAGGCTACATGCAGAATGATTCGAGGCAACTTCCCGGACGATAAAGCAAAGATTCTTCATAGGTAGGTTAAGTTCCTTTAAAACAATAAGATAAGAAATTATGCTCAAGCAATTATACATCAAGAATTTCACGTTGATTGACGAGTTGGACATTCCTCTTTATCCAGGATTCTCAGTCATCACGGGCGAGACGGGTGCCGGAAAGAGCATCATTCTCGGAGCCATCGGACTGCTCCTGGGCAATCGTGCAGACAGCAAGGCCATCAAGGCAGGAAGAGACCGATGCGTGATTGAAGCACACTTCGACCTGTCAAAATACGGAATGCAGGATTTCTTCGATGCTAACGATATTGATTATGATGCAGAAGACACCATCATCCGCCGCGAACTGACTGCTGCCGGAAAGAGCCGTGCCTTCATCAACGACACGCCCGTCCCCCTGAGCAAGATGAGAGAACTGGGCGAACAGCTCGTCGATATTCATTCGCAGCACCAGAACCTCCTGCTGCAGAAGGAAGACTTCCAGCTCAGCGTGGTCGACATTATTGCCCACGATGAAAAGCAGAAGAAGGCTTATCTTGCCGAATACAAGAACTATAAAAAGGCTAAGCAACAGCTGGAAGACCTGAAAGCGGAAATCGCAAAGAACAGGGAGAACGAGGAATTCATGCGATTCCAGTTTAAGGAACTGGATGACGCTAACCTGCAGGAAGGCGAACTTGAGCAACTGGAACAGGAAGCAGAAACCCTGAGCCATTCTGAAGACATCAAGACTGCTCTCTATGAAGCAGATAATGCACTCTCGGGCGAAGACGGCAGTATTCTCGACAAACTGAAGAATGCAGCCCAGCAGATTGACAACATCAAGGAGGTTTATCCGGATGTGAAAGAGGTGGCTGAGCGAATGCAGAGCAGCTATATAGAACTCAAGGATATTGCCCAGGAAATAAGCGGAAGCGTTGACAATATAGAGTTCGACCCGAACCGGCTTGAAACCATCAATTCCCGGCTTGACCACCTCTACTCGCTCCAGCAGAAATTCCATGTGGAAAATGTAGAGGAACTCATCGCCACTCGCGAGCGAATCAACGAACAGCTACAGCACATTGATAATGGAGATGAAGACATAGAAGAGCTGGAAAAGCAAGTTGCCCTTCTGCTTGCCAAGGCTGAAAAGCTGGCTGGTGAACTGACTGCCATCCGAACAAAATCGGCTAGAAAGATAGAAGAAGAAATGAAGAAACGTCTCATTCCTCTGGGAATTCCAAACGTCCGCTTCGAAATTTCATTCTCCGCCAAGTCGCTCAGTTCTGATGGTGTTGACAAGGTAAATTTCCTGTTCAGCGCCAACAAGAGCACGCTTCTCCAGCCGGTGAGTCAGGTTGCTTCTGGTGGAGAAATCGCCCGCGTCATGCTTTCTCTGAAGGCCATGATCAGCGGCGCCGTAAAACTGCCAACCATCATCTTTGATGAAATCGACACGGGAGTAAGCGGTAAGATTGCTGAAAAGATGGCGGAAATCATGACAGAGATGGGCAACCTGAACCGTCAGGTTATTTCCATCACCCACCTGCCTCAGATTGCTTCCATGGGAACCCATCATTACAAGGTTCTGAAAGAAGAAACCGAAGAGGGAACTCTTTCTCACATGAAGGAACTCAACGAGCAGCAGCGCATAGAAGAAATCGCCCAGATGCTCAGCGGAAGCGACATTACGCCTGCTGCCCTGGCAAATGCTAAGGAGTTGCTCAATAAACACAAGCAACACAAATAAGATTATGAAAAAAATAAATATGATCATGATGGGACTGATGCTCGGAGCATCGTCCCTCTATGCCCAGCCGGGTTCGGTCCAGAAACTGGCTAAGAGCGTTTTCACCTTGACTACTTTCAATCAGAAAGGCGACATTATCGCCTCTACCCAAGGTGTTTTTATCGACAACAAGGGAACGGCTATCAGCACCTTCAAGCCATTTGTCGGAGCTGTAAAGGCTAGCGTTGTTGACGCTTCCGGAAAATCGATTCCTGTTGAGGCCATCATGGGAGCCGACGAACTCTACGATGTGGCTAAATTCCGCATCAACGCCTCTACAGTTGCTGCCCCTATTGCAACCAAGGAATCGGCTGCTGGCGACAAGGTCTGGCTGGTTCCATATTCTATCAAGAAGCCGGCTTACCAGCAGGAGGACATCAGCAGCGTAGAGAAGTTCAAGACTACGTACAACTATTACATCTTCTCGAATAGTGCTCCCGAAAATGCAGTAGGTTGTCCGTTTGCCAACAAGAACGGTCAGGTCATCGGTCTGATGCACAGCAATGGTCAGGTTACGGCCATCGACGCCAACTACGCCAAGCAGCTGAAGGTAACCGGTCTTTCGAGTCTTGATGCAGCACTTCGCGAAACCACCATCCGTACAGCTCTTCCTGATACAGAGAACGAAGCGATGACGATGATGACTCTGAAGAAAGGCCAGACTACAGCTGATGAGTATGCGAAATATAGCGATGAGTTTATCAGCAAATTCCCAACTTCAGCCTTCGGTTACAAGGAGAAAGCCGCTTATCTGACGGATAAGGCCGAATATGATGCAGCTGCCAAACTGATGGAAGAAGGCATTAAGAAATCGGCTGCCAAGGATGAGGCTCATTCCAACTATGCCGACCTGATTTTTCAGAAGATTATTTACAAGGGCGATTCTGTTTATAAGGACTGGACGCTTGATAAGGCCATAGCTGAGGCTCAAAAGGCATACGAAATCAAGGCTCAGCCTATTTACCGCCATCAGGAAGCGCAGATTAATTTTGTAAAGGGTGAGTATCAGAAAGCTTACGATACTTTCATGGATTTGACCAATACTTCACTTCTCAGCGGCGAACTCTATTTTGAGGCTGCCCAGGCTAAGAAGAATCTCAAGGCTCCAGCCAAGGAGATTGAGGTTTTGCTCGATAGTGCGGTAAGCGTTGGAAACAAGATCGGAATGGTTGCGAATTATTATCTGGCACGTGGAGAATTTCTGAAGGAGCAGGGTGAATTCCGCCGCGCTATTCAGGATTATAATATGTACGATTCCATTGCCCGTCCTGTTTCGCCAGCCTTCTTCTACACCCGTTACCAATGCGAAACCAAGTTACGCATGTGGCAGCCAGCCCTGCTTGATATTGCCCGCACCTGTTACCTGGCTCCTAAAGAGCCTACTTATTTTGCAGAATGGGCAAGTCTCGACTTGCGTGTAAAGCGTTATGATGAAGGAATCAGCGCAGCCACCCATTGCATAGAGTTGGCTCCTGAATATGCTGACGGCTACCTTCTCTTAGGACTGCTCCAGAAGGAGAAAGGAAATAAGGAAGAGGCCATCAAGAACCTGAAGAAAGCCCAGGAACTCGGCGATTCCCGCGCTGGAGAATATCTCAAGAAAGTGAAGTAATTATTTTAGTAATAAGTAAGAAAGTCCGTAGGCATTTTAACAGAACGCCTACGGACTTTCTTTTACATTTTAGTCATGTGGTACCCCAGCATTTTAAGCTCTACGGCTATTCCCATAAGGAACATCTGGTGAAGGGCGGCAACGAAACCACGGAAGGCTTCCTCGCTTCCAGGCTGCAGATTCAGATGAATCAGCTTGCTGTAAGAGCGCGAAGCACATTCTGCCACTACATTCGTAACAGCCTTATGCGCTTCCTCATTCAGCAGCAGAACCTTTTCGCAGATGTAATCATCCATGTGGTCGAAATCTATTCTGTCACGAAGATATTCATAATGATTCTCTACCTTGCTGTAGAGTTCCCAATCCTCATCCCAATACTTGGCAAGCGCCATTCCTACATACATGATCCAACCCAATGAAACCGTAGGATATTTGGCAAACTCGCGAATCGCATCAGGCAGATAACTCTCGCCTACTTTCTGCCACAGCTCTTCCAAATCCGGAGCTTCCGGCAAATGAGCGTCTACCTTATCAATACCCAGCAGATATTGATAAAGATCTTCCTTGAAGACAGCTTCAAAATTCTTTTTCTCTTCCATTTATCTTTTCTTTTTCTAATATTTTTTTACTGAACTCTGCAAACCCTGATTCCTATTTGCACCGGATGTTTATGCATGTAAGTATAAAGTGTCATCGGTTCATCAATCACCTTCTTGTGAATGCTGCTGGCGTTGAGCAGATGCAATCCGTCTTTGTGCCAGGAGGCAATACCGATGTGGGTTGTGTCGAGACCCTTTTTGTTGGTAATGATGGCGATAATGTCACCATCATGAATAGCGTTGCGGAAAACTGCCGTGTTGGCAATCTTGCCCTTCGGAACATAACGGTAACGCTTGCCGTTCACACTCTGTTCCAGTTTTCTGATTCCCGATTTCCATTCCGGATGAGCCTTAAGCATCTTATAGCTCGAAACATGCGTACTCATCCAGTTGATGTTCACGGTCTGAACGGCCGAGAAAGGAGGATTGGGCGCAATATTCTTCACGATTCCCTCGCGCTCGTTTGCATCCATCCAAATCGTGAAATAATGCTGGCGCTTCACATAGGAAACCTCTCCGCTCACATAACGCACATTCCGGAGATATTCACAGAAAGCCGAGAAAGAAGTCTCATTCTTCTTGGCGCATAGGGTGAGCGCCGTTACCATCTCTACGTATGTGGTGCAGTCCAGCTCACGGGTGTTCACGATGAGCACCTCTTCCTTCGTTCGGTCCAGCGTGCCGCCCACATAAGGAACGCCCACCATCTGCTTGCCGAACCAAAGCATCCAACTGGCTGGTTTCTTCTTCATCGCCCTTGCCTGCTGCAGCAGTCCTACAATCCGCAGACTGTCCTGCCGCTGATAAACCACATTCACCCTGGCTTCTCCCGGAACAGCCAGCACACAAGCCAGCACGATAGCTGCCATTTTCGTAAATATTTTCATCTCTTCTCTTTTTATATGTTAATGATGACGTTTCCTGCCGAAGTTCACACCCACATAAATATTGAGTGAGCCAAACGAATTGTTGGTAGAAAACTGTTTTTTCTTATAGTTGTAGGAATGGATGATGGTGCTGGCGCCCGCGTACCAATGCGTGTTGTTCCACACAATACCGAAGCGGCCTATTCCATCCAGGTTCACATTCTTGAAACTGAAGTTGGTAATGTCCAGATGTTCCCTTTCATTATCCGATTTCGAGCGGTTGTAAGCCACACCTACCGAGAGCGAAGCGTTGAAGAGCCAGTTCTTGGCGAAAACCCAGTTGTAAGCATAGCCGCAGGTTACGTTCACATCGCTGTATTTCACCTTGCTGAACATCAGCGAACTGTCTATCTTGGCTTCCGGAGTTCCCCCGTTTGTCAGATTTTTATTCAGCTTTTCATCTACAAGATTGGTCAGTTTATCCCAGTTCACCTCCAGTTCATGTTCCGTGTAACCGATTCCCAGAAGCATGGAACCGGCACTTCTCCGCTGCACCGTACTCTGCGAATAGGCGGCAGGATAAGAGAAGCGGCGATGGTTGAAGATGTAATAAAGATTGAATCCCTTGATGCTCGATTTGAAACCGTCGAAAGGAGCCTTGCGGATAGGGGCACAATTGATGTGCTCACCCAGATTCATCCGCTGAACATGATAGTCATTTCCCGTCTGGCGCCAGAACAGATCTATTCCCAGCAGACTGCTGTAGAGGCTCAGGTCAAACTCCTTTTTATTAGTGTGGTTATTCCTGAAATTAATGTGCTTCAGGTCGAACGTATAACCCAGAAACACCCATCGCCAGCCCAGATAAGGCCCCAGGCGGTAAGAAGGATCAGGCGAGAAGGAAATGCTCTGTCCTTCGCTGTTTCTGAGCGTATATTCCTCGTAGGTATTGGTGTTCTGCAGCATCACCGTATAATTGTAATGCTGGTCTTCTATATAAGCCGAATCCGTACTGTTGAATTCTCTGAAGAACCGGGTGAACACATCTCCCACCTGATGGAAGAAGGTTTTGCGATGGCGCTCTTTCACGAGGCTGTCCTGGGAATTGGACATGAACATCGTCTTGTTGAAGAGCGTTCCCAGCATGGTAGAATCCACGGACTCCCCTGCCCTTGCCGAAGTGCAGACAAGGGAACAGATAAATCCTACTATACAGAAACATCTCTTCATAACTTACGCTCTAATCCTGATGATGATTTTGTAAAAAATCAGTTCTTCCACAATACTCGGTCCAGCACCCAGTTGACAGCCGTAGCCGAAACGCTGGTGCAGTCGCATTTTCCTATTCCCTGCAGATGCTGAATCACACTCTTGATGAGCGGCAGCTGCACATAAGGCGGATTCGGAACCGTAATCAAGTTTTTTCCTTCGCTCGTAATCACTTCTATCGGCTGGTAAGTGAACACCGAGAATGAGAGCGAACCTTTCTCGCCAATCACCTCGATGCAGTCTTCCTTCGCACTCTCATGTCCCACGAAGCACCAGCTTCCGCTGCCCGGAATTCCACTCTCAAAGAAGAAGCACGCCGAGAGCGTATCTTCAGCCTGATAAAGATGCGCTCTGTTGGCAGGATAGCCGTGCGCACGGGTAATCACACCAAACAGATTCTGGAGCAAATCTATCTGATGAGGAGCCAGGTCGTAGAAATAGCCGCCGCCCGCAATATCCGGCTGCAGTCGCCAAGGCATTTCCTTGCCGCTCTGAAAGTCGAGATCGCGCGGAGGAACCGAGAAGCGCACCTGAACATTCACCACGTTACCGATGGTTCCGCTCTCGATAATCTCCTTCACCTTCTGGAAGTAAGGAAGATAACGGCGATAGTAAGCTACGAAGCAGGGAACACCCGTCTGCTCGCTGATGCGGTTGATGCGGATGCAGTCGTTGTAGCTCGCTGCCAGCGGTTTCTCTATATAGCAGGGTTTGCCCGCACGCATCGCCATGATGGCAAAGATGGCGTGAGAAGAAGGTGGCGTGGCGATGTAAACAGCATTCACATCGGGGTCTTCTATCAATTCCGATGCATCCGTGTACCATTTGCGCACATGATGGCGCTCAGCATAGCTGCGTGCCTTGTTCTCGCTTCGGCTCATCACAGCCACCACCTGCGAACCCTCCACTTCGTTGAAAGCCGGTCCGCTTTTCTTTTCGGTTACTTCTCCGCAGCCGATAAATCCCCAATTAATCTGTTTCATTCTCTGTTGGTTTATTCTCTCCCGAAAGATTATTCTCCGGCGAGCGATTTGTTGATTTCGTCAATATAGTCGAGCACCTCGTCGCGTCCCATCTTCTTTTCACTACTGGTAATGAAATAAGGTGGAAGTGCTTCCCAGCGGTCTTCCAGCGCATGCATCCATTTCTCCGCATTCATGCGAGCCTTGACCGGACCCAACTTGTCGGCCTTGGTAAAGACGATGCAGAAAGGAACGCCGCTCTCGCCCAGCCAGTCTACAAACTCGCGGTCTATCTTCTGCTGGTCGTGGCGCACGTCGATGAGCACAAAGACATTAGCCAACTGCTGGCGCTGCAGAATATAACTGCTTATCATTTGTTCCAGCTGCTTCTGTACGGTCTTCGAACGCTTGGCGAAACCATAGCCAGGAAGGTCAACCAGATACCATTCGTTGTTGATAATGAAGTGGTTGATAAGCAGCGTCTTACCCGGTGTGGCTGAAGTCTTAGCCAAACCCTTGTGGTTGCAGAGCATATTGATGAGGCTCGATTTTCCCACATTACTTCTGCCAATGAAAGCATATTCAGCCTTCGTATCTTTCGGACACATGCTCACTCGTGGAGCCGATATTGTAAATTCTGATTTCTTAATTTCCATTCTTTCTATTTTTCTTTTATAAATATTTATTATTAACGGCCGCACATCAACTAATCATAAAGTTCAATGTTCAACGCTCAAAGTTCAAAGTCTAGAGCATTTCAGCCAGTTCCAGCCATCTCATTTCCTTCTCATCAAGTTCATCCTTGATTTCAGGCAGGCGCTTGCTTTTCTCCGTCAGTTCCTCAACCGATAGATTTCCGCTGCAGAGTTCCTCTTCCAGCTTCTTCTGTTCCTCGGTCAGCGCATCTATTTCCTGGGTCAGCTGCTCATATTCGCGCTTCTCCTTGTAGCTCATCTTGCGCTTGTTCTCAAAATTGGCGTCGCGCTTGGCCGTGCCAGCTCCGTCGTTTTCTGCCGTTGCATTTCCGCTCTTTGCCGGTTTCGCCTGTTCCGCCTCGTCCTTCGCCTGCATCCGGCTCCATTCCCTGTACTGCGTATAGTTGCCTGGGAAATCCTGTATTTCGCCTTCGCCCTTGAAAACCAGCAGATGGTCTACTACCTTGTCCATGAAATAGCGGTCGTGGCTCACCACGATGACGCAACCCGCAAAATCCTGAAGATATTCTTCCAGTACCTGCAGCGTCTGGATGTCAAGGTCGTTGGTCGGCTCGTCCAGCACCAGGAAGTTCGGATTCCTCATCAGCACCGTACAGAGGTAAAGCTTGCGCTTCTCGCCGCCGCTCAGCTTGTAAACGTAGTTGTGCTGCTCCTCGGGCGTAAAGAGGAAGAACTGCAGAAACTGCGAAGCCGTCATGTGCTTGCCGCCGCCCAGATCTATATAATCAGCAATCTCCGTAATCACGTCAATCACCTTCTGGTCTTCACGGAATTTCAGTCCCTCCTGCGAGAAATAGCCGAAGCGAACCGTCTCGCCGATGTCAAACTTGCCGCTGTCGGGCTGAACCTCGCCCAGCAGCATCTTGATGAAGGTCGATTTTCCCGTTCCGTTATTACCCACAATACCCATCTTCTCGAAGCGGGCAAAGTTGTAGTAGAAGTTGTCGAGAATCACCTTCTTCTGTCCCCTGTCATCGAAAGCCTTGCTCACATACTGGCATTCAAAAATCTTCGAACCTATATAAACGGTAGAAGCCTTCAGCCTTACCTGCCTGTCTTCGATGCGCTGCTTCGCCACCTTCTCCAGCTCGTAGAAAGCATCCTCGCGGTATTTTGCCTTGTGTCCGCGAGCCTGAGGCTGACGGCGCATCCAGTCGAGTTCCCTGCGGTAGAGATTCTTCGAGTGCTGAATTTCGGCTCTCAGATTGTCCATTCTCTCCTGCCTCTTCTCCAGATAATAGGCATAATTGCCGCGGTAGGTGTAGATGGTGCGGTCGTCGAGTTCCAGAATCGTATTGCACACCTTGTCCAGGAAGAATCGGTCGTGCGTAACCATGAAGATGGTCTTGTTGCCGCGGTTCAGATAACCCTCCAGCCACTCTATCATCTCCAGGTCCAGATGGTTGGTCGGCTCGTCCAGCATCAGGAAGTCGGGTTCCGTAATCAGCACATTCGCCAGCGCCACTCGCTTCTGCTGTCCGCCGCTGAGCTGTCCCATCGGCTGTTCCAGGTTGGTAATGTGCAGCTGGGTGAGAATCTGTTTCGCCTTCAGCACCTTCTCCGGATCATCCTCATGATTGAAGCACGCCTGCAGCACACTTTCCTCCGGATCAAACTGCGGCGACTGCTCCAGATAGCCCACCTTCAAGTCGCGTCGGTAGATGATGTCTCCGCTCTCGTGTCCCTCTTTATCCATCAGCACCGACATGAGCGTAGACTTTCCCGTGCCGTTTCTCGCCACGAGTCCCACTTTCTGTCCTTCAGCGATAGAGAAGGAAATATTATCAAAAAGAACCTGTGCACCAAAGCGTTTGGTGAGGTTTTGAACGTCTAAATAGGGTATTTGACTAGCCATTTTTATTTTTTTTGTGCAAAGATAGGCAAAATATTTGGCAGAAACAAATTTTTTAATTATCTTTGCACACGAATTTATCAATCAATACCGTGTTTCCATTCAGAAACGCGACATTTCAGAAAAAAATCATTAATATACAATATATAATATATGTATAGCAAAGAAGAATTACAAGCAAAGAGTGTCGTTCAGTTGAAGGACATTGCCAAGGAACTGGGAGTCAAGGTAAAGAAGAGCGATAACAAGGAAACTATCGTCTATGCCATTCTCGACGCCCAGGCAGAACAGCCAGCTCCTGAAGCAGCCCCTAAGCGCAAGCGCACCCGCATTGCAACCAAGAAAGAAGACCGTGTCTATTCCGTACACGGTAATGAAGGAGAGAATTTCGACGTGCAGAAGAACCAGGTATTGGGTCCTAACGGCGGCGAGACTGCTCCTCAGGCTATGAGCGAAACTGCCCCAGCCCCAGCGGTTGAGGAAGAAATCCAGTTCAGCCCGGCAGAGCAGAGTTTACAATCAGCTGCCCAGAAGCAGACTCTAAACCAATCAGGCGAAGACATCGAGGCTCAGGTACTTGCCAACTTCCCGAAACACCGCGGCAGAAGAAGCAAGGCTGAACTCGAAGCCATTGCAGAAGCCAGAGCAGCTGCCATCAGAAAGCATCAGGCGGTAAAAGCCGAGCTAGAAGCGCAGATGGCGAAAGATGCACAGGAGACGGCTAACCAGCAGGCTGCTACTGAGGCAGAACAGCAGGAAGAGGCAACAGCCGATAACCAGCAGACTGCTCCTGAGCAAGTTGCCGTTCCGGAAGAGCAGTTCTCTGCCGGAAACGCTGAGAGCGCTAACATCAGCGGTGATTTGCAGGCGATGCTCCAGGCTAAGATGAATGCACAGAACGCAGCAGCTCCGGCTCCAGCTGAGGAGGCAAAGGAAAAAGCTACTGAAAAAACTGCAACCGATAAGAAACAGGAGTCAGCTCCTATCCACTATACTGAAGGTATGAAGGTAGAACTCGATGCAGACGGAACCTGGAAGGGTGATCCGGGCGATGGAACCGATTTCATCCTGGTAGTCGACATTCCTATCGAAGACCAGGCTGCCATTCCTACTGTCGATATCTTCGACCGTCCTACCACTCCGCAGACTTCTCACCAGCACACACCTGCTGCTGCCCCTGCAGCCAAGAACAAGCAGGAAGCACCAGCCTACGATTTCAGCAATCTCGTGAAATCCAACGGTGTGCTCGAAGTGATTTCAGAGGGCTACGGATTCCTGCGCAGCAGCGATTACAATTACCTTTCTTCACCGGACGATGTTTATGTAGCATCCAGCTTCGTCAAGAAGTTCGGTCTGAAGACTGGCGATGTCATCGAGTGCAAGGTGCGTCCGCCTCACGAGGGCGAGAAATACTTCCCGCTCACCAGCATCATCAAGATCAATGGCCGTGACCCGTCAGAGGTTCGTGACCGTGTTCCTTTCGAGCACCTCACCCCACTCTTCCCTGATGAGAAGTTCAATCTCTGTGGCGACCGCCGCACCACCAATCTCAGCACCCGCATCGTAGACCTCTTCTCGCCAATCGGTAAGGGTCAGCGTGCGCTCATCGTGGCTCAGCCTAAGACCGGTAAGACCATCCTCATGAAGGATATTGCCAACGCCATCGCAGCCAACCATCCTGAGGCTTACCTCATGATGCTGCTCATCGACGAGCGTCCTGAGGAGGTTACCGACATGGCCCGCACCGTGAATGCAGAGGTTATCGCCTCTACCTTCGACGAGCCAGCAGAGCGCCATGTCAAGATTGCCGGAATCGTGCTCGAGAAGGCTAAGAGAATGGTAGAATGCGGACACGATGTTGTCATCTTCCTCGATTCTATCACCCGTCTCGCCCGTGCCTACAACACCACAGCTCCTGCATCTGGTAAGGTGCTCACCGGTGGTGTGGATGCAAACGCCCTCCAGAAGCCTAAGCGTTTCTTCGGTGCTGCGCGTAACATCGAAGGCGGCGGTTCGCTCACCATCATCGCTACTGCCCTCATCGATACAGGTAGTAAGATGGATGAAGTCATCTTCGAGGAGTTCAAGGGAACCGGTAACATGGAGTTGCAGCTCGACCGCTCACTCAGCAACAAGCGCATCTTCCCTGCTGTCAACCTCATTTCTTCGTCTACCCGTCGCGACGATCTGCTGCAGGACAAGACAACGCTCGACCGCATGTGGATTCTGCGCAAGTATCTGTCCGACATGAATTCTATCGAGGCGATGAGCACCATCCACAAGAATATGCAGCATACTCGCAACAACGACGAGTTCCTGCTCTCTATGAATTCATAACCCCTCATCCGGGTTTACCATATCTGAATATCCGGCAAAAGGCTCCGTTCATCGGCAGTCTTTACTAGATATAAAAGAAGAGAGATTTGAAAGAGAAGGGCAAGTTCCATTTTCGGGATTTGCCCTTCGTGTTTTTTACTGTTTAAAATCATTAAAAAAATATCGCATTTCATTTTTTATTCGTATCTTTGCTTATCTTAAACACAGAGGGGGCGCAAAGCCCCAATATAAATAATGTATAACTTAAAATCAAACGAACCATGAGCAAATATTTTGCAGAATCAGAATTGATTATCAATGAAGACGGAAGCTGCTTCCACCTTCATCTTCGCCCGGAACAAGTGGCTGATAAAGTAATCCTCGTTGGCGACCCAGGTCGCGTAGCCCTCGTAGCCTCCCATTTCGATGAGAAGGAATGCGAAGTCTCAAGTCGGGAATTCCACGCCATCACCGGCACATATAAAGGTAAGCGAATCACCGTGCAGAGCACCGGAATAGGATGCGATAATATCGATATCGTAGTCAACGAGCTTGATGCGCTGAAGAACATCGATTTCAAAACCCGCACCGAGAAACCCGAGCACACCACGCTCACCCTCGTGCGCATCGGAACCTGCGGCGGCCTGCAGCTCAACTGCCCTGCCGGAACCTTCGTAGCCTCGCAGAAGAGCATCGGTTTCGACGGACTCATCAACTTCTATGCTCGTCGCAACGAAATCTGCGACCTCGAAACAGAGGCAGAATTCAAGCGCCAGGTAAAATGGAACGACCAGATTGGCAACCCATACTGTGTAGACAACAATCCGGAACTGCTCAACCAGATAGCCGGCGATGATATGGTTCGTGGAATCACCATAGCCTGTGGCGGTTTCTACGGACCTCAGGGCCGCGAGCTCCGTGCCCCACTTGCCGACCCGGAACTTAATCAGAAGATTGAAGCATTCGAGTATAACGGTCTGCGCGTCAACAACTTCGAGATGGAGAGTTCAGCCCTCGCCGGTCTTTCCCTTCTCCTCGGTCATAAGGCATTAACCTGCTGCATGGTCATCGCTAACCGCCGTGCCCTCAGCGCCAACACCGGCTACAAGAGCACCATCGACAATCTCATCAAGGTTGTATTAGATAGAATTTAAACAATAAAAAAATGAATCAAGAAGAATGTATCTGCGCCCTGGCAACCCCAGCCGGCGGTGCTATCGGAATTATCCGACTCAGTGGCTCCGACGCCATTACCCTCACCGACAAAATCTTCCAGTCTGCCAACGGCAAATCCCTGGAAGAAGCCAAGCCCTACACTCTGCATTATGGCGAAATCAAGGATAAGGATGGCAACACCATCGATGATGTACTGGTGAGCGTGTTCCGTGCACCCCACAGTTATACAGGCGAGAACTCCACCGAGATTTCCTGTCATGGCAGCCGATACATTCTTCAGCAGGTTCTCCATCGCTTTACAGAGGTAGGATGTCGCCAGGCAGAACCGGGCGAATACACCCGTCGTGCATATCTCAACGGCAAGATGGACCTCTCTCAGGCAGAAGCCGTAGCTGATCTCATCGCCTCTACCAACAAGGCAACCCACAAGATGGCGCTCAGCCAACTGAAGGGCCATTTCAGCAACGAACTCTCCCTCCTTCGCGAAAAATTATTAAAGATGACTTCGCTCCTAGAGTTGGAGCTCGACTTCAGCGACCACGAAGAACTGGAGTTTGCCGACCGCAGCGAACTCCAGGCACTAGCCGAAGAAATCAATCACAAGATTACCACCCTCGCCCACTCCTTCGAAACCGGCAATGCCCTGAAGCAGGGAGTAGCCGTAGCCATCGTAGGCAAGACGAATGTGGGCAAGAGCACCCTGCTCAACCGTCTGCTCCACGAGGAGAAGGCAATCGTGAGCGACATTCACGGAACCACCCGAGATGTAATCGAAGACACCACCCTCATCGACGGAATCACCTTCCGCTTTATTGACACAGCCGGAATCCGCAAGACGGATGATGTGGTAGAAAACATCGGAATAGAGCGCACCTTCCAGAAGATGGAAGAGGCGAAGATAGTAATCTGGCTGTTGGATGATCAGCCGTCAGCCTCAGAAATCGAAGAGATGAAGCTGAAGAACCAGGGCAAGAAGCTGCTGGTGGTATTTAATAAGATGGATAAACTGGAGAATGATAAACTAGCGTTCGATAAATTCACCCATTCCTGTGGCTCAGATTCCAGTGAATCAGAAGCCCCACTCTTCATCAGTGCCCGCACAGGCGAGAATGTTTCATCCCTGGAGCAGGCATTAGTAAAAGCCGCTGATATTCCTGAGATTACCGAGAACGACGTCATCATAACGAGTGCGCGCCACTACGAGGCCCTACTCCGTGCCCATGATTCCCTCTCCCGAGTATTGGAGTCGATGGAAATGGGCATGAGCGGCGACATCGTCGCCGAAGACCTGAAAATGGTGTTGGAAGAACTGGGTGAAATCACTGGCGGACAGATCAGTAGCCAGGAAACGCTAAACAATATCTTCAAGCACTTTTGCATCGGGAAATAAGTATAAATAGGGAACGCAGCGCGTTCCCTATCTGTTAGCCCCACTCCTTCTTCACATCAAAGCAGGGACAGGCTTTGTTAGCAAACTCATTGTGCCCATGAATCGTGGCTAATGGATATTCCTCCTTCAGCTGCTCAATGAGCGAGCGCATTGCCGCTTTCTGGTCTCGGGTTCTTGTATCCTTCGGCTTGCCTTTCTTCGATAAACCGCCGATGTAGCAGACGCCTATGCTGATGGAATTATGGCCCTTGCAATGGGCGCCAACCTCCTCTATCGCACGGCCTACATGAATGCTGCCGTCACGATAAACCACGAAATGATAACCTATGCAGCGCATTCCGCGCTCCCGGTGCCAGCGGTCAATATCCGCTACGGTGAAGTTGCGACCTTCCTTGGTCGCACTGCAATGAATGATGATTTCCTTTATCTTACGCATGATAATGATTTTACGGATGATTTGAAAGGTGATAAATACTTAAGCGGAATCGCATCAAAGCCCCAGTCTCTGATAACGAGCGTGATGTGCTCCCTGTTCCTGATTGCCTCATCCACCTTCTCGCAAAACTCCGAGAAGTATTCCTCAGAATGAAGCACAAGTCCCGAAATGTAAGATCTGCCCAGAATGATGCTGCCATACATTAATTTATAAGGACCATTGCCCGGAACAAAGAACGGCTTGCGGATAACAGACTTCGGAACTCTGCCGTTTTCCTTCAGAATGACAGGCATGATTCTGCTCTTCTCATCATCCCTCAGAAACTTCGGGTTGGAAACCGGCACAAGTGCCAGTCTGTAAGCATCAGCTTTCAGATAACTCTGAGGACGCTCCAATGTTCCGCAGAAAAACTTACCGTTAATGACCATTGTGCCATCAACTCCCCATGGAGTGAAACGGCGGCGAAATATACAAATATGCATGATAATTTACAATTAATAATTAATAATGAATAATTGGTTTAGGGGTGGTCATTAAGGCTGGGTTCAGACCCGAAAACCTTAATGACCTTAATGACCTTGACCTTAATGACCGGAAATGACCGGATTTAAACCGTAGATGCTACTTTCTGATAACGTGAATCGGGCAGAATATTGATGAGTCCCTGGCGCTTCCAGTTCTTCAGCATCTGTCTTACAGCCTCGTGCGTAACGTTAGCGCCCTTGATGGCAACACTCTGCTGCTGAGCCTGTTCGAAATTGAAGGTTACGTCTAAGCGCTCAAAGATAGTATCGTTTCTTCCACGACGTATACGGTCAGCAGGTGCCTGTCCGCAATAATCCTTGGATGAGAAAGCAGCTTCGATACGACTGCGAAAGAAATAGAGTGCATTCTCCAGCTGATAGTTAGCCAGAACATCAAAGGCTGAAAGCATGCTCGGTGTCTGCATTTTCACAATCATTTCCTTCCACAAGAGAGGATTCTCCTTCAATCTTGTTTCTGCCTCTTCCGCTCCAAGTTTCTGTATCAGCGATTCTGCCACCTTGCAGAGCATGATGCACGCCATCATTCTCATCGTGGTAGGACAGATACGAAAACGCTGGCGAGCTTTCACTTTGTCATCATCTTTCATCGTCTCCAGTCTTATCTGCTCCAGCCATTCCCTGCCCTTGGCTTCCAGCTTAGGCAGTTCTACTTCGCCTGCCATCATGGGTAACAGATGTGCTATCTGCAGAATATTGCTTTGCTGGCGAGGTGTAAGCACGAAGAGGTTATCTGTGAGCGGGGTGAACGTGTTGTCCGGCGTTCGCGCCACGACAATACGGCTTTGGAAACCATCCGTATAATTGTTCACTACTCGATAAAGTGCATCGGGAGTGCCGCACATCACCACATTCCATAACAGTCTGTCTATATGGACATTCACCGCATCTGCACTTCTTGCCTCGCGCTCATAGCTTGTTCCGTCGTAAGCCTGTCTTAACATGACGGAAAAGTCGCTCATCGCCGATTTCCACTTCTGTGCTACGGTGTCAGCTTCCGGTGTAAATGAGAAGGCGTGTTTGCCTTCAGTATTCGCCAGTCTTTCAGCAAGATTCGCCACCGTATTGTTCAGTGTCAAGCATCTTACCGGCAGTTTCGGCTCTTCCGGCTGCTCCTTCTTGTTCTTAGCCGCACGCTTCTTGACTCTCCATTCATCCTCCTTCAGCTGGTACATTTTGTCCATTGCTTTTACTTCTGAAGTCCATACATTGATTACCGGGTCAATGCTTCCCTTTCCTGATGCAAAATCACCGGCAATGTAAGAGATGAGGTTGAGCGAATTCATCTTGCCGTGAATGGAGATTTTCACGCCAGTAGCCAGCATTCCGATGACAGGACAGATAGCGGTAATCACGGGTAAAGCAAGTGTCGGCCCTACTGCATTAACCGAGTCGCGTACTCCCTGCGGCAATTTAGGCAAGGCTTTGAAATAGAACAGTTCGTCCTGGGCATTTGCCTCGTCCAGTGCATTGATCAGTTCCTCGTTCTCCTTAAGCGTTATGCCTTTCAGAGTAGCTTGCTTCAACTTTTCCTGTCTCAGCGCAGCCAGTACATCTTTCAGTCGCTTAGGCATTTGCGTAAGTTTTTCTCCGAGTGCCGACTTGATGCAAGCCATCTTCTCCTGCTCAGAAAAACCATCATAGCAGGGAATAATCTGAGCCATCAGATTGCCATCAAAGCCGCAGATGTGGCGCAGGTTCACAGCCAGCTCAAAGGTCAGCGTATTGCGGTTGGAGCGCATCGGCTCCTGCCCATCATTATACATCTGCCACCACTTCTTAATGATTTCCCCATAAGGAATCCCAAGATAATTGTCCTGAGCAGCAGAAGTAGTTGAAGTAGAAGAAGTTGACGCAGCAGAGGCAGAAGCAGCAGAAGTAGAAATTCTCGAATTCTTTAATTCTTGACTCTTAAAGCTTCCCTGAGGATTCTTCTTGATTTCTTCCTTCCAAGGCTCATAATGCTTGTTCGCTTTGTGCGCTCCTTCCGGCAGTTCCTCCTGTCCGTATCTTTCACGCTCTTCTAGAACCTTCCCTTCAGCTGCCACGGCAGCCTCATCGTATTCATCCTTGAAGAGCCGTGGCGAAAGGAAGAGCAGATCTTCGTCATCCGATGTGGTAGTGAAATAAACCCGATTAATGTCGTGAGCCGAAGTATCCATTTCACACTTGAGCATTGTAGCAATCCTCACCTGATTCTCCAGAACCGTCTTGCCCTTTTCGCGCTCAAACACCGCATGTCCGCCCTGTCTTGCACTACGTTCCAGCATCAGCAGTCCGTACTTGTCCGGTTCTTTCAGCAGCAGCTTGGCAGCCTTGGCAAAAGCCTCCGGCTCATCCATATCAAACCCGAAAGCACCGCTTGGCAGTTTCATTCCCTTCACCACGCCTTGCGGATAATGGCCGGAATAATTAAACTGTACCAGTCTCCGTTTCGCAGCATCGTTTCCGGCACGAGCCAGGCGAAGATTCGCCTTCTGCTCATTGCTTCCACGCAGCTGCTTATACTCCTCTTCCGAAGTGATGGAGCGGGCAACCTTGTGCCCGTTCTCCACCTTAATTAAATAACAACTCATCTATCTTATTACTTATCGTTTTAATTGATAATCCACTAAAGCATCAGCCCCTTCTGCTGACTCAACAGCCAGCGTTTGGGCGATGTTGAGTCCCTCATGAAAGAACACCTTCAGCGTGAGCTGAATAGCCCCATCCTTGGTCTTGCTCACACGACCATGCGCCAGTTTCTTAATCAGTTCCGACTGGCTTTTCGGCTTAGAAACTGCTACGAAATCAAATGTTCCGTTTTGCATTTGCTGAGCCACACCATGACGGCGAAACGCTTCTACAACACCCTGATTTACAGAATCAGGACTGAAGAGGAAATACTGCTTATCATCATAGTAAGCCATTCCACCGAGCTGCACATGCTGGCAGCCGTTATTATTCACCTGCTGGTTCTGAACATTGTTCTGAACCTTGTTTACTTTCTTAACCATAATCTGAATTGAATTTTAGGAGAAGAAACATCCGGATTGTTGCGCGCTTTACCATGGAAAATCCTCCTCAGTTTCAACTCAGTTTTACTTTTTACCCTTTATGGTAACGTGGTTGCAAAGGGTTAAGGTTCTTTTTACCTTTTTACTTTTTTACCCTTTTACCTTTTCAATGTCTGTAACCAGGATATCCTGGTAAACCTGACCATTATACTCACGAGTCGTGAATCGGAGCGTAACCGCCACCAATGTTCCCGGAGCGAACTTACATTGCGCCATATTGCCGAGCATTACCGCAGCATACTGGGGTTCTCATACTTGCCGCCCATCTCCTGGAGAACGATGTTGCATTTCATCATCTGTCCGTTCTCACTTTTCTGACTCTGTACAGCGAACGCCTCGCCCTGCTGCACCACTCTCATAAACATTCCGTTCATAATTTGTAAACCGCAAGGTCTAACCTTCCTTTAAGGTTTTCTTTAATCCGCCCAACCTTGCTAAAGCTGGTGCAAAGATAGTAACACTTTCGATGCGGCGGAATAGTTGGTGAAAGAATGCCCCCTCATCTTTTCACCACTTTTTATTTCAGCTCTGCTTCAAGGATGTTTTTCATCACGATAAGCAGGCTGACGGCTCCGTCGCCCCCACAGGCCATTCGCCGTTCATATTCCTTATTAATAAGGTCGAAAAAAAGTTTCAGATAGAACCGTTCCGTGGCTTTCTTCATCTCCTTCCCGTCTCTGATATTCCTCAGCGTAGGATAGTTGATGCTGCTGTCGAGCCTTGCCAGCTTGCTGTGCGTATAGCCCAGCTTGATGACGGCTTCATAGGCAATGCCCAGAGCCGTAAGCTGATGTTTTTTTCTGCCATGATTCCTGATCGGTTTGCGAGAGAAGCCGTGGATTCCCGATGGCCATCTTCAATCACGTTGTGAGGTTCCCCGCCTCCGCTCAGGTTATACTAAAATAAAAACACTCGGAAATGAGAAAACTGATTCCCCAATCCGAGTGCAAAGATAAGATAAAATTATATAAGTGCCTGAAAAACAAAAAGGTCATTTCCGGACGACCGGAAATGACCGAAAATAAATCTCCTTCAGAAAACATTTTCTCTGTTTATACAATATGTCTGAAAGTATTAACCATATCCCAGAAAGCAGCATCATCATAAGGTTTCAGAACCGGATTCGTATAACTTTCGAAACTGGTTTTCGAGATATCAGCTAATACTGCAACCGCCTCATATTCTACGAAAGAAGGTCTTCTTATCACACCTGCATCCATTGCCGCCCTCACTGGCATAGCCAAATCCTTTGGTTTCTTCTTACCCTTCTGGAATTCCTGAATCTTTGAAATAATACTGCTGGCATTTTTCTCTTCAATAACAAAAGAACCAGCTGAAAGCGGCATGACCTTGCAGCCTACTCCCAGTTTCCGTTTCAACAGAATCACCTCCTTATCGAATTTTCCAGAATACTGCTCGTTCAAATCGCGTAATGGATTGAGCACCTTTTCGATTGTATCATCAGAATACTCGCATACCTGCTGCAGAAATGGATGGAGAAAATCACTAGCCTCAGCTTCAGTAGTGCCGTCAGTCTTCATACTCTCCAGTTCACAAGTCAGCAAGTTGGTCTTCTTCCCTTTCAACCATTTCTCCTGTTCCTTTTTAGCACAGATATCGAGCATCGGAAGAAAGAGTGGATGGTCAACCCAGCGGTCATAAATAATCCTGATGACAGCATCAGCATCAACCCCCTTGTACTTCTTGCCTACAGCACAAAACACCCCGGTAGCCACCATCATGATGAGCATTGCCTCATCCTTATTATCAGCCTCATCCATGATATCATCCATCTCGTCAGCAATACCCTCTATGATATCCGGCAACTGCAAAACGTCTCCCACAAAGTATTTTGCCGAAAGATACAGTTCTGCCGGGGCGAGCGTCGTATACCCCTCCTGATGATACTGCCTGAGCGCATCTACGAAAATAATATACACATCATCTCTGAGCAAGTCTCTTCTGGCCTGCTTGAGTTGTTCTTTTTCCAAATGAATAATCATAATCTCATTGTTACTCTATTTTGCCTTCACATGCATCAACAGAGGTGTTTTTCATAGCGTTCAGCATCTCTACGATTTCAGTTTCAGCCTTTAATATATCATTATGTTCTGCCTTCTCACCATCCTTTTTCTTGCCCGTAAAAAGCATTTCCAAAAGTTTTTCATCCAATTGCTTATGAACGATTTTGTCCGTATTCTCCTCGTCTGATTCTACAAAACAACGGTAAGTAGTCCCATCCTTGGTAATCAGTTCTACGGGCGTATTCGTGGCTTGCGAAAGAGTAAGCATATTCTTCATGTATACGCTGCTTTTGTCAAGATAAATAGCAGTATGTCTATCCTTGTTATTAACTTTGAACAACTGATTATATTTGCCCTCTTTGGCTGCCAGCGCCAGAGATAGTAATGAGGGCATGAGCGAATCATCAAAATAATCTCTCCCCTGTTTTTTAAAATCTGCTACACGCTTAAGCATTTCCTCCCTACTCATATCGGGCACATTGAAGAGCATGTCTCTTGTTACATTCTGCAGTTTCCCCCATGCCTGAAACAAATCTTCCGGATAATATTTGGGTAGAATCTCCAAGCTGTAGCAGTAGTCACCATAGAGCACTCTATTCAACTTTTCTGTCAATATTTCTACCACTCTCTTCGGTGCAGGAAAAGCCTTACGGCGATTCTGTATAGCCACTGTGCGCAGCCCCTCGCGGTTATCAATGATGACAAAACAGGATGGTTCATTCTTAGTAAGGGCGTTCTCGTAATGAATTTCTACAGAGATATCGAAGGAATTGGCAAGCTGCATCAGGATGATATTGGGGGTTAATCTCCAGATGATAAACGCGATGGTTAAATACTTTGGCATAGGGGATGCCTTCCTGCTGCTGTTCCTCAGAAGGATCACCTTCGCCGAAAACGATGGTGGAATCCTCTGCGAAAAGAGCTGCCAGATGGCTCTGCCTATTTTCCCATTCATAGGGGGCAAAGTCATACTTGTATCTGATATAATAGTCAGCAAACTGGGCCATATTGAAAGATTTTAAGTTTCTAAAATTGTTTTAAGGGTACTTAGTCATATAAGATGCCCTATTGTTACGCAAAGGTACAAATAAAAAAATGAAAAAAGCACATTATCACGTTATTTAACGTAAAAAAATAAGAATGGAAAATTTTCTCTTTCCGGTCATTAAGGTCAAGGTCATTAAGGTCATTAAGGGTTTCGGGGGGAACG
>OKSN01000268.1_pt1 | contig 38177 bp, 27 predicted proteins | sample 1606191 | NCBI WGS metagenome assembly OKSN01 (sample SAMEA3879535, study PRJEB24766) | human gut metagenome | biome: human-associated habitat; feature: feces | place: USA | collected 1985/1987
CAGGCGATGCCTTCCTGATTAAAATTAAGATTTTAATCAGGAAATAGTATTAGAATCCGAGACGTGTTCTGGAATACATGTGGAAACTTTCGCGAATCTGTTCCGGAGTACACTCGCTCATCAGAAGCAGAATCAGCAGCATCCTTGCCTTCAGACAGTCGAGCTGACCGGTTTTCAGATAGCCTGCTTTGTCAAAATAGCTGGGAGAACCTTTGTAATCGCCATAGGTGACCATAAACGGCTCCCCCTTGCCGATGCGCGTACCGACAACAATCGGCAGCTTGTCGCCGTATTTTTCATGCAGCGCGTCCAGCTTTTCAAAAACGGGCTTTGCAATGTCGCATCCGCCTGTGCCGCCAACAACGATACCGGCGTAGCCGTCTTCTTCAATATGATCGAAGACCTTGGCGTCCATGCCGAGATAGCAGGTCTGGAGCAGGACGTCCTTGATACCGGTTTTGATATTGATCCACGGCATCTTCCGGCGGATCGGCCTGGTGCGGATGCTGACGTCTCCCTCGGCGACCATACCGATCGGAAATTCAGAGCCGAAGGCGGCGCAGTTGGACGGGTGCAGCTTCTGCACATAAAGGGCCGAGTGAATCCACTCGTTCAGGATGACGACAACGCCAAGACCGGAAAGCGCATCCGAAGCGGCGGCACGGATGGCGTTGAGCAGATTGGCAGAGCCTTCCGCACCGCGGGCGGTTGCCACGCGCATGGCGCCCGTCACGACAACGGGAACATCGGTCTGCAAGAGGGTTTCAAATGCGAAGGCTGCCTCCTCCATGCAGTCGGTCCCCATGACGATCACAACGCCGTCGGCCTGATCTTCGTCAATTGCTTTGCGAACCTCCCGGACGATTTCCAGAACATCCGGAATCTGCATATCATAGCCTGCGGCGATATCTTCACGGGCTACAATGGAAATTTCAATGTTTCCGTCGAACTCGTGCATCGAGCGGATATACTCCGCAAGGTCAGTGCGGCGGCGCTTGCCTGAGGCGTCTACCTGGTCAGCAATCGTGGAGCCGCCCAGCAGGAGCGCTCTGACGTGTTTCATAACAACACTCCGTTCTCTTTCTGTTTGTTCCGAAGACCTATGTGCCCTGCCTGCAGTACAGAGCGAGGAGATCATCAGAAATTGTTAAACTCGATTCACTAAATAGTATTTAGTGAATACAATTTAATATTAATACTTTATTTACAAAAGTCAAGCAGAATATGACGACCCTAGTGCAAATCGTGGTTTTCGTCAAAAATTCGACTTGGTTTTCTGGCAAATCGACGAACGGCCAGAAGATGCATACCATTTTTATATGGATCGGTGGGGCTCTTTGATCTGGTTGACTTGACATTTCGTTGAATGATGGTTAAAATTAAACACAATATGAGTGTTGAGAGGTAGCATATGGCCACTAGAAAAGAACAGTCAGACGCCACAAGGGCTGCAATTCTGGAAGCGGGGCGCAAGCTTCTGGCGGAACGCGACGTCAAACATATTTCGATTTCTGACATTATGAAGCAATGCGGCCTTTCCAACGGCCTGTTCTATCACTATTTTGCGTCCAAGGATGCATTTATTACAGCGCTGATTTCGGACGTGTGGTCCGAGAAGGCGCAGTCCCTGTATGATACGTCACTGCCGCCATTGGAACGGCTGCGCAAATACTGTACGCTCAGCCTCCCCGACATGAGCCCGGAGAGTTTTCAGCTCCACCGGAACACGATGGCGTTCAAGCTGACGGATGAATATATCCGCGAGCGCGAGAGCCGGTACGCGGACGACTATATGTTCAAGCATGTGATGCTGTATTTTGAGAGCTGCATCTCAGACGGCGTTTTTTCTGCTGACGTTCCGGCGGAATTTGTGGCCCGGCTGCTGGTCTATGTCAACCACGGCGTGAGCTTCCATGTGGCGCTCTATAAGCGCCAGCCGGATGTGACGCAGATTATCAGCTGGTTCAACCAGTTCTTTGATTCCCTGGAGGAAACAAAACTCAAGCCGTACCTTCTTTAGGCCTGTGCATAGGGAATCCCCGGGGCGCCCGTGAAACGGACGCCCCGGGGATTTTCGCGTTTGCGCGCGGCCTGGCGCCAATGGTATGGAGAGGCAAAAGCTTATCAAGAAATGGGGGAGGCTGAGGCGGCAAGAGTTCATCTTCAATACTACGCAAAATACATTCATACTGAACTCCAATTAAAATCTTTAAAAAAGATTTTAATTGGAGTTCAGTATGAGAAGTCCGGACGCCTGATTGCATTTTGACGGATTCATTTTTCCGCCATGTTCATGAAATAGGAAAGCCCCTGCCATGGTTCTGCTTCGGGCTTGACGCGCCATATCATCCAATTTGCGGATGTCACGGGATATTCGGAAGATGGTGTCAGAACAGGTTGAGGGTCAAAAACAGCATAAGCCAGCCGAACATGGAAAAAACGGAAAACAATGTGGAAATGACCACGATCTGCGCTGCGAGGGACGGCTTCCCACAATAACCGGTGCAGAAGGAGTATGTCGCGGTAGCACTGGGGCAGCAAAAAATCACCATCAGCGAGGCAAGAACGATCCCGCGGAATCCCAGCAGCACTGCCACAAGGAGGACAACGACGGGAATAACAACGCATTTCAGCAGAGCAACCACTGCGGCATACCGATTCTCAGTGCGGTTGCTTGTCAGTTTGAAGGAACTGCCGAGAGCAATCAGGCACAGCGGTGATGCGATAGAGCAGACGTTGGACAGCGTTGTTTCCAGAAAAGTGGGGAACACGACCCGAAGCGCATTGCAGGCCAGGCCCAGCAGCGTACCAATTAAAAAAGGCGAGGTCATTATGTTCTTTATCGTTTTCATCGGGGAAAGCGTCTCGCCCTGAAAGTGGAGATGCTCATATACCATCAACGGGTTGATCAGGGGGGAGGTACAGGCAACCAGAATGGAGTAGAATGCCATTTGCTCGGTCCCGAACAGATTTTGTATCAGCGGCAGTCCCAGAACCGCAAGATTCCCGTGGGACAGGCCGTGGATGAGTGTCGCAGATATTTCATTGGAACACTTCAGCACCCGGGGCACGAGATAAAAGGAGAGAAGGAATACGAAAATCAGCGCAAGCTCCATAAAGACGACGGCCTTCAGCTGAAAGTCTTTGGAAAAATCCGCGTGATATACGTTGCTGAATAGGACAGCCGGGATGAAAATCTTAAAGCACAGCCTGTCCATTGCGGCAAAGCCGGCATCCGGGATAAAGCGGATCCGCTTCAGGAAAAGACCAAAGAGCATCAGCAGAAGCATGGGCATAATGGCGTTGAAGCACAGTAGAAAATGGCCCATATGTCACCCCATGTATCTGCCGCCGTTGACCAGAATGGACTCGCCGTTGATATAGTCGCTCATGGAAGAGGCGAGAAACAGCGCGCAGTCCGCAATATCCTTTGGGGTGCCCATCCGGCCAAGCGGAAGCGTCGACAGAACTTTTGCGCGGTGTTCCGGCGTCCAGGTCTGTGTGATCTCGGTATTCACCGGGCCGGGACAGACGGCGTTGGCGTAAACGCCTTTCCCGCCGAATTCCGCGGCCAAATGCCGAACGAGGTAGACCATACCGGCTTTGGATGCACCATAAGAGGGAGAGGCACCCAGGTTAATGTTTTTTGCGGCGGTAGAGGAGATCATTACGACCTTCCCGCCTCTATGTTCAACAAAATAACGCACGCACTGAAGGCTGAGCATCGTGGGAAAGGTCAGATTAACTGCCATGACACGGTTCCAGTCGTCTTCGGTTGTGTCGAGCGTGGGGACGCGGGAGGCCATGCCGGCGCTACACACCAGAATATCTACCCGGCCGAAGGTGTCCAGGGCAAAATGGAAAAGTGTCTCCGCAAAATGGGAATCTTCACCGCTTCCGGCCAGATAGGCGCAGCCCCCAAAAGGACGGATCTCTTCCGTCAGGGAAATCAGGTTCTCTTCCCGCCGGCCGGTAACGACGACATTGGCGCCTTCCTTTGCAAACTGAATTGCGATCTCCCGGCCAATTCCACTGGTGGCGCCTGTGATAATTGCGGTTTTGTTTTTCAGTAATGCCTCCATTTAACTTGCTCCCTTGGTCAGATTTTAACGCGGGTCATCCCGACGCTGATTCATTATAGAAAGGCTGAGCTCCCGTTGTCAAGCTGATGACTGCTTTTTTGTAGGCTGCAACAAAAAAATAAGCAGGTACTTGAAAAAAATTCCAAATGAGTGTATTATAATGGAACAGTCCGGAAAAAAGATGGGGGAGAGAAGCTGTGGAAAAAGTACGGGCATTGGTAATTGCGCCTTATGCGGGCCTTCGCGAAACAGTCAACGCGATTTCCGGTTTCTACCGGAGCCAGTTGGATGTCTCCGTGGTATTGGGTGATCTGGGAAGCGGCGTTATGCAGGCGCGGAAGGCTGAGGAAGAGGGATTTGATGTCATCATTTCCAGAGGAGGAACTGCGGAATTGATCAGTCAGAATGTCTCTCTCCCTGTAGTTAATATTGAGATCTCCGGCTACGACTATATGCGCTCCATTCGGTTGGCCGGCAATATCTCCGGGCCGAAGGCGCTGGTCGGATTCTCTTATATTACGGAAGACGCCAGCAGCGTCAATACGCTCCTGCAAACGGATGTGGAGATCAACACGGTTCGCAGTCTGGAAGAAATCAGCCCCACGCTGACACGGCTGACTGCACAGGGGTGCGAACTGATCATCGGCGATGTGTCTACCTGCCGAACCGCGGAGGAATTGGGAATTCCGAGCCTGCTGCTGCAGTCCGGCGAGGAAAGCGTCAGAAGCGCTCTGGAAAATGCCATCAAGCTGGTCAGGGCGTACAGCGGTAAACTGGAACAGCTGGATTTGCTGAAGCAGGCGCTTTCGCAAGGAAATGAACATATAATCGTGATGGATTCGGTCGGAAACATCCTGTTTCATTCCGCTGATCTTGTGCGATTTTCTCTTTCGGCCGGAGATCTGGAGCGCCTGTTTGAGGACACAGAGGACAGTTTGGACCGGGAGATCGTCCTGCTTCGGGAGGGGGGGACGCTGCGTATCTCCTGGCAAGGCCTGTCTCAGGGGCGCAAAGCCTATTATCTGCACTGGATCCAGTCGGAACGCCGTCAGCAGAATAATGGAATATATGTCACGAATTTCAAGGTAAGACCGGTCGTGAACGAGTTTTCCAAGAAAAGCAGCATCTATGATGAGAAAACAAGCCGCATTGCGCGGTCCTTCTGCGCCTGCCAGGACTCTGTGCTCATCACGGGCGATTTCGGAGTGGGCAAGTCGGACATGGCGCTGGCGATCCACAGAAACTCATCCCGCTGGATGGTGCCCTTCATTCAGATCGACTGCGCCATAGCAAAAGCGCAGAACAGCACGGAATGGCTGAAGGCTGTTTCTGAGAAACTGGAAAAGGGCGCCTGTGTCTGCTTCGAAAATGTAGACAGCCTTGAAAAAAAGGGACAGATGCAGATTCTTGAGACGGTGCAGAATCTGTCCGGGAAGAAGTGCCGCTTTATGGCGACTGCTTCATTAGAGATCCGCGTGATGGCCCGGGAAGGCAGCTTTGACAGGAGACTGCTGCAGATCCTTGGCGAATTGAGCCTGCATATCCCGAACCTGAAGGAAAGTCACAAGGATCTGGAGCGCATTGTGGGACTGGACATCATTGATGCCAATGCCCGCCTTGGCAAGCAGATCGCGGGTGTCGAGCCGGAAGGAATGGAGATGATAAAGAACCATACCTGGCAGCAGAATTTCGCGGAACTGCGGCAGGCGCTTTATCAGATGGTGCTGCTTACGAACGGCACGTATATCACGGAAGAGACGGTTCGGGAGACGCTGGCAAGCCGCGAGGTCAGCAAACCCTCCGGCATATCCCTCCAGGGATCTTTGGAGGAAATCGAGCTTCGGATCATTCGCCAGGTTCTGGAAGAAGAAAACGGCGTCATTTCCCGGGCGGCAGAAAGGCTGAATGTCGGCAGAAGCACCTTGTGGAGGAAGCTCCGTGATGCGGATAAGCAGCAGGAATGAGCCTGGAAAAATACAGGTCTAATTACACAAAAGAACAAAGCGCATTTTGGCAATAAATAATAGAGATTCCTACCGAATGGATTATTTTGAAACGTTCGGCAGGAATCTCTGCTTTTTTGCATAAAATTTATTGACAAATTTCACTAATTGTGTAGTATTAATACATAAGAACTGACTTCCACCAAACGAAGTGGTCTTAATTTGAACATTTTCTGAGAGGTGCGTATCAAAATGAACAAGATAGTGATCTCGCATCCGCTGTATCGGGATGGTATGGCTCTGCTGGAAGGGAAAGCTGAGATCGTTATCACCAATGATGGGGATAGCGACAGAATTCTTGACAGCCTGATTGATGCGGACGCCTACATCCTGCGGATCGGGAAGATCGACAGAAAAGCGATCGAGCGCTGCGAGAAGCTGAAGGTGATCACCCGCCCCGGTGTGGGGTATGACAGCGTGGATGTTCAGGCAGCTACAGAGCGGGGGATCCCTGTTGTGCTGTGTCCCGCCGCAAATGCCAGAGCGGTGGCTGAGCATACGGTCGCGCTGCTGCTTGCCTGCGCAAAGAACATTGTCGAAAGTGTTAATGAGACGAAGGCAGGTAACTTCGGGATCCGCAACCGGTATGCTGCGGTGGACATCGTAGACAAAATGCTGGTAGTTCTGGGTTTTGGAAATATTGGGCGTCAGGTAGCAAAGCTCTGTGCCGCGCTTGATATGAAGGTGGGCGTTTTTGACCCCTTTGTAAAGCGCGAGACCGCTGAAGAAATGGGTTATGTTTATTTCGAGAATATGCTGGATGCGCTGGCGGCTGCGGACTTTGTGTCTTTGCATATGCCGTCCATGCCTTCGACCCGGGGCATGATCGCTGCCGAGCAGTTCAAGGCAATGAAGCCCACCGCCTTCTTCCTGAATGCGGCCCGGGGCGATGTGGTGAATGAGCCTGCCCTGATTGCCGCACTGAAGAACGGCGAGATCGCCGGCGCGGGACTGGACGTCCTGGTTGAGGAGCCCTTCCCGGCAGATCACCCCTTTATGACGATGCCCAATGTTGTGCTCACGCCGCACATGGCGGCGCAGTCTCAGGAGACAGTCTCCAAGCTGGTCACCATGGCTGCGGAAGGAACGCTTGCGGTTCTCCGGGGAGAGAAATGGCCTTATGTGGCAAACCCGGAGGTGTATGACCATCCTCGCTGGAAGCAGTAGAGCCTGAAAACGATACAAGCCGAGGGGGCGTGACATTGAAACCAATCGTTATCATCGCGGATGATCTGACAGGCGCGTGCGACACGGGGATCAAATTCCATAATGTGGGATTGAAGACAAGAGTCCTGACCAGCCCTCTTGCTGTCGGATCTTTCCTCCCTCCGGATGTGCCGGTAATATCCGTCAATACATGTTCCCGGTGCATGCCGGCGGAACAGGCGAAGAAGGTTGTTGGTTCGCTGCTGGCTGCGCTGCACGATAGAGGGGATTTTTACCTGTACAAAAAGGTTGATTCCGTCCTGAGAGGAAACGTAATGGCAGAGATAGAAGGCGTGTTCGACACACTTCGGCCGGACTTCGTCATCGTGGCTTCCGCGTTTCCCGAAAACGGAAGATATGTCCGCGGCGGTGTACTGCATATTTGCGGTCCTCAGGGGCAAAAGGATACGCTGGATGTGCTGCGGCTGTTTCAGAGTCAGACGGAACGCAGATGTGCGCGCATCGACCTTGAAGTTGTACGGGAGGGCACAAAAGCTGTTTGTGCACGTGCGCAGGAGCTGTTCGGCGGAGGCGCAACGGTGCTGCTGGCAGATGCTTGGGAACAGAAGGATCTGGATATTCTGGCCGAAGTGGTCACGGAGCTGGGCAGCCGCTGCATTCCGGTGGGAAGCGCCGGACTGGCGCAGAGCATTGCCGCAAGGTTCACAGCAGAAGACTCCCAGGTGCAGACACGGGAAAATACGGCCTGGACTTCTGCATTGGTCGTTGTCGGCACCCGGCATCCGGCTACATTACGCCAGCTTCAGCAGCTGAAAGAACGCGCGGACATGAAAGTGTATGTGATTCCGACAAAGGACATTACACAGGAGAATCTTCCCACTATTGTGTCGCGTGTACTGGAAGAACCGATCAATCCGCAGGGACGGGATGGCATTCTGCTGACCACCGACGGTATCTATTACGGAAAGGAATCCTGCTGCGCGTCCCTGCTGCGCAATGAACATAATCAGCTGATCCTGGAAGCGCTGGGACGCGGCGTAGAAGCGCTGGTCAATATGCAGAAGATATCCGGGATTGTCGCAACAGGAGGTGATGTGGCACTGGAGGTGCTGAACCGGCTGCACCTGCATTGGATCGATCTGCAGACTGAGCCAATGCCCGGGATCGTTGCGGGAAATGCGGGCGGAAGCCCGGGAAGAAATTTCCTCATTACCACGAAGTCAGGCGGCTTCGGCGGCACCGACGCGCTGGTGAAAATGCTTCAATATATCGGTTCTGAAAGGAATCCTTGATTAAAACGTCTTAATTATAATCGAAAAAGCACCGCCAGATGGCGCTGCCGTAAAAAAGTCTGTACTGTTCCTGCCTTTCCGGAGGCGCTCAGTATAATCACGGGATAAAAAAGGAGGATACAATGATACGACCGTCCGGAATCATTGCTGCTATGTCGACACCCTTTTTTGAGGATGAGACATTGAACGAAGAAGAACTTAGGCATCAGGTGGATCGACTGATCGGTGCCGGCGTGCACGGCATCTTCGCACTGGGAACCAATGGTGAAAACTACGCGACGGATTTCGCCGAAAAGGTGCGTGTAATGGAGATCGTGATCGATCAAGCCAAGCACCGCGTTCCCGTTTACGTCGGAACCGGCTGCGTGACGACCAAAGAAACGGTCGCTCTGACCAGGAAAGCTGCGGAATTAAAAGCCGATTGCGCGTCGGTCGTGTCTCCCTGGTTTGCGGCGAACACACAGGATGGCCTGTACCGGCACTATAAAGCGGTAGCTGAGGCGGCACAGATCCCCGTTCTTATTTACAATATGCCCGCCCGCACCGGCGTGAATGTGCATTACACCACGATGCAGAAGCTGGGCCAAATTGAAAACATTGTCGGGATCAAGGATTCCAGCGGAAACTTTGACAATATGCAGCGGTACCTGGAAATACCGGATCGGAACTTTTCGGTACTGTCCGGCAATGATTCTCTTATTCTCCCGTGTCTGCTCTGCGGCGGTCAGGGAGGAATCAGCGGTATTTCCAATGTGCTCCCGGAGCGCATGGTGGCCATCTACACGCAGTGGGAAAATGGCGATTTGAAGGAGGCCTGGCGTGTGCAAAGAAGCATCCGTCCGCTGCGCGACTGCATGGCGGCCGGAAACCCCAATTCCGTGGTGAAGCGCGCCGCATACTTCGTAGGACAAAAGCTTGGCCCTGTTCGTGCACCTTTCAACATCAGCGACCCCGATCTGGATGCCGCCATCAAGAAAGCGTTGGCGGACATCGAAGCCAACTAATGTATTCTTTCGGCATGCAAAAGCTGAAAAAATAAATAATGGAGGAAAAAATATGAAAAAGCTAACTTCTATCGTACTTGTTCTTTCACTGGTCATGTGCCTTTTTGCGGGCTGCTCCAGCACAAAGCCTGCTGAGACGACAGCCGCAGCCGCTCCTGCGGGAACGGAAACCGCCGCGGCAGCCGAGACGCTCAAGTCCAATGAGCCCATCGTGATCGGCCTGCTGGACGCATTCTCCGGTGACCGCGCCATGAATGGCGAGTATACCAGGGAAGGCGCCGAGATGTTCCTGGAGGACATCAACGCTGCCGGCGGTGTTTTGGGCCGCCCTGTGACCATTGTTTACGAAGACGACCAGGGCGCTGAGGCTTCCGCTACCAACGCCTATCAGAAATTGGTCTCCGAAAATGACGTCTGCGCTACCGTTTTGAACAAGTATTCCTCCGTGGTGCTGGCTATGGAGCCCTTCGTTGCCGACGAGGAGATCCCCGCCATTTGCTCCGGTTCTTCCGTGAAGCTGGAGGCCTCCACGAACGAGTGGCTGCTGTCCACCCGCAGATCCGATACCGGCTCCGGCGTTTCCATCGCTTTGCACTGCAAGTCCGTTGGCGCTACCAAGGTCGCGATCCTGCACAGTCCTGATGCCCTGGGCACCGGCATCACCCCCGTTATCGAGCAGACTCTGGCGGACAACGGCATCGAGGTCGTTTCCGTTCAGCAGTTCACCAATGATGAGAAGAACTTTGCTCCCTACATGGCTAAGATCAAGGATTCCGGCTGCGATATGCTGGTCGCCATTGCCCAGACCAATGAAGCCGCCCTGATCATGAAGACTGTCAAGGATGCCGGTCTTGGCATCCCCTGCATCGGCAACTCCGCATTCGCCCAGAGCTCCACGCTGAGCAACGCTTCCAATGAAGCCTCCGACGGCTGGTACTCCGTCACCGCGTTCTCCTACAAGGCGACTGCCCCCAAGACTGCCGAATGGGTCGAGCGCTACAACGAAAAGTACGGCAGAAACCCGGACATGACCTCCGCAACCACCTATGATGCTTTGAGCCTGATCTGCAACGCAATTGAGACCGTTGGCACGGATGATCCCGCTGCCATCAACGAGCAGCTGCACAAGCTGGATGGCTTTGAGGGCATCGCTTCCGATTACGCCTACCAGGGCACTCCCATGCTGGCCGTCTCTGAATATGTCATCCAGATCCAGAACGGCGAGGCCATCGTTATCGACCGTATTTCCACCAAATAATTCCGTTAAGCAGTTTATCAGGAGAAGATGCCGCATAACGCGGCATCTTCTCCTAGCAAAAGAATTTCCAAGATAAGGAAGGCGAGCATGATATGTACATACAACTATTGATTACCGGTGTATCAATGGGTATGCTGTATGCGCTGATGGCGATGGGGTTAATTCTGATCGTTAAGGCGGTTGGTGTTTTGAATTTTGCCCACGGGCAGCTTTTTATGTTGGGCGGATACCTCACGTGGATGCTTACATACCAGCTGCATCTGCCGGTATGGGGTGTCGCGATCTGCGGATTGGTGTGTTTCGCAATTTGCGGCGCGGCCTATATGTTTACTGTGTACTGGCCGCTGAGGTCCTCTCCGTGGAAGGTTACGGTCACGATTTCCACACTGGGCGCATCCATTGCCTTGAAAGAAATCGTTCGCCTGATCTGGGGCTCTGTTCCTCTGACGATGGATCCCATCGTTGACGGTGTGACCCATATGGGTTCGGCTTATTTCAATAACCAGTATATTCTGATCCTGGTCATTGGCGGCGGCCTGATGCTGGGCGTTTATGTCCTGTTTGAAAAGACCTTTATCGGCAAGATCATGCAGGCAACCGCACAGGATCGCTACGCCTCCAATCTGATTGGTATTCCCACAATTGTCGCAATTTCCGGCACCTATATGGTAAGTATGTGCCTGTCCGGTGTCGGCGGCTGGCTGGCCTCTCCTCTGTTCCTGGTTTCCCAGTCCCTCGGCTCCATGGCGCAGAAGGCATTCGCCGGTATCGTCCTCGGCGGTTTCGGCAGCGTCAAAGGCGCTATTGTCGGCTGCATCCTGATTGGACTGATCGAATCGTTCAGCATTTTGATTACGGACAGCTATCGTGACGCAATTGTATTCTTTGTGCTGATCGTTGTTCTCGTGATCAGACCGACCGGTATCTTTGGTGAGAAGATCCAGGAGAAAGCGTAGGCCGATTATGAACATGCTGAAAAAGTCTTTTAACAAGAAGAATATTTCTGCCATGATTGGTATTATTCTCTGCGTGGCAGCTTTCATTTATATTCCGAATAAAGAACATACATCCAAGTACATGATGAAGGTCATTGACGAGGGTATGTTATACTTTGTGGCAGTATTGGGTCTGTCCGTTATGCTGGGCATGGGCGGCCAGGTAACCTTCTCTACCGCAGGTATGATGGGCGTCGGCGCCTACGGTACCGCGATCCTGACGACAGTATACGGTGTAAATCCCGTGGTGGCCGTGCTTATTTCCGTGATTGTCGGAAGCGTGTTCTCTTATCTGATCGGCCTGGCCATGTTCCGGCTCAAGGGCAGCTATTTCGCCTTTGCCTCCATCGGTCTGGCGCAGCTCATGTATACGATCTACTCTAACTGGATGGAAGTGACCGGCGGCCCAGACGGCATCAAGGGTATCCCGAAGCTGGAGCTGGGTGCCTTCAAATGCGATACCTATTATGATTACTTCCATGTTTATTTTATCATTGCGATTATCTGCTTCCTGGTGGTTAACAGAATCCGGAAAACCTATTTCGGACGCGCGCTTGCTTCCGTCCGGGACAATGAGATCAATGCTAAGTGCATGGGCATCAATGTTTACATGACCAAGGTATACAGCTTCGTCGTTGCGGGTGTACTGGCGTGCATTGCCGGCGGCATGTATGCTCTGCTGGAGCGCTATGTCAGCCCGGATCCTTTTAAGTACGATCAGTCCGCTATCTACCTGATCATGGTCATGCTGGGTGGCGTTGACTCCACCGTCGGCGCATTCCTGGGTACAATGCTGCTGACCATCCTGCCTGAGAAGCTGCGTTTCCTGCAGTCCTATTACAAGCTGGTCTATGGTGTCGGCGTTATCATTCTGATGATTGTCATGCCCATGGGCATCATGGGTCTCGTTGACAAGGCAAAGTACAAGCTTCACACGCTGCAAAAGAAAAAAGCGCTGCAAAGAGAGGAGGCATGACGCACAATGGGTGAAATCTTATTGGAAGTCAAAGGTGTCAATAAGGCTTTTGGCGGTGTCGTTACAGCAAACAACATCGACATGGTGGTGGAAGCCGGTAAGATCCGTGGCCTGATCGGGCCCAACGGTGCCGGCAAGACGACATTGCTGAACCTGATCTCCGGCATATATGATGTAGACAGCGGACAGATCCTGTTCAAGGGACAGGATATCACCAATATTCCCGCTGAAAAACGCGCGAAGATGGGCATTGGACGGACCTTCCAATCTCCCCGCTTTAACACGAGAGCCAGCATTGAGGATAATCTCAAGGTGGGGACGGATCTGCGTAACCACATGGGCTATGTTGCTTCCTTCTTTGGTAAGAAGGGCGCGGATTTTCGCGGGGAATTCGATGAGCTGATGGAGATCGCCGGTTTTACCTTTGACTGGGACGAGCACATTTCCTCTCTGCCTTATGGTCAGCAGAAGCTGCTGGAGATCGTGCGCGCGATGCTGGCACACCCTTCTGTGATGCTGGTTGACGAGCCTGCTGCCGGTCTGAACGGCTATGAGCAGCAGCGTGCCTCCGAACTGCTGTTCAAGGCGTTGGAGCGGGGGATCGGCGTGGTGCTGATCGAGCATTCCATGGATATGGTTATGTCCATCTGCGACCGGATCACGGTTATCAACTTCGGCAAGGTGATCGCGGAAGGCCTTCCTGCCGAGGTGGCCAATAATAAGGAAGTTATCGAGGCCTATCTGGGAGGTGACGACGATGCTGACAATTAAAGATCTGCATGCGTACTATGGTCAGATCGAAGCACTGAAGGGTATTGACATCAGTGTCCAGGAGGGGAAGATCGTCTGCCTGATCGGAAGCAACGGCGCGGGCAAGACGACACTGCTGAACGCTATTTCCCGGATGATCCATACCGAGGGCAGCATCAAGTGGAACGATACGGAGCTTACGACGATGAGCCCTCAGAAGGTTGCAAAGTTCGGTATCATGCATGTTCCTTCCGGACGGCATGTGTTTCCCGGCTTGTCCGTTCGTGACAATCTGGAACTGGGTACGGTGAGCTGGAGAGGCGCCTTCGGAAGGGGCAAATACGATGAGGACATCGAAAAGGTGTTTGAGCTGTTCCCCCGCCTGAAGGAACGTGAAAACCAGCTTGCCTGGAGTATGTCCGGCGGCGAGCAGCAGATGCTTGCGGTTGGCCGGGCTATGATGGGACGCCCCAAGATACTTCTGCTGGATGAGCCTTCCATGGGCCTTGCGCCGGTGGTTGTCAATGAGCTGTTCGAGAAGATCGTCGAGATCAATAAGACGGGTATGACCATCCTTCTGGTTGAGCAGAACGCAAAGATCGCACTGAAAAACTCTGATTATGCGTACGTCATCGAGCAGGGCCGGATCACGATGGAGGGCAATGCCGCCGACTTGCGCTCCGACCCCCGAATCACACAGGCCTACCTGGGTAAGTTTGCAAGTGAGAATTGAGTGACAGCTGTATTTGGCTGAATTCTTCCGGTGCATTCCTCACCGATTTTACCGGAGCTTCTCTGGTTTTAGGCCCGAAGAAATATCCACTATTTAGAGGAGGTAACACAATGAACAAGTATGTACACGGCATTATTGCCGCTATGGTCACATCCATGAACCCTGATGAGACGCTGAACGAGGCCGAGATCCGCCATCAGGTCAACCGTCAGATCGCTGCCGGTGTTGACGCAGTTTTCTGCCTGGGAACCAACGGCGAATTCTACATCCAGTCCGAGGAGGAGAAGCTGGAGGTCATCCGCATTGTTGTGGACGAAGTCGCCGGCCGGGTTCCTGTTTATGCCGGTACCGGCTGCCCCGGCACCAAAGCGACCATCGAGCTGTCGCTGAAGGCAAAGGCTCTGGGCGTCGATGTCCTGTCCATCATCAGCCCCTACTTTGCCGCGATTTCCCAGAAGGAGATATACGAGCACTACAAGGCAATTGCCGAAGCGGTGGATCTGCCCATCGTTATGTATAATATGCCCGCCCGTACCGGCAACAACATTGCACCCGAGACCTGTGCTGAGCTGGCGAAGATCCCCAACATCGCCGGTATCAAGGATTCCTCCGGAAACTGGGAGAATCTGAAGGGCTATATCCACGCAACGCAGGGCATGGATTTCTCCGTCCTGTCCGGCAACGATTCGCTGATCCTGCCCGCACTGAAGGAAGGCGGCGTCGGCGGTATTACCGCTGTCGCCAATATCTATCCCGAGACCATGGTCTCCATCTACCGCCGCTTCCTGGCAGGAGATCTGGCAGGCGCTGAAGAGGCGCAGAACAGCATCGCCCCCATCCGGGCCTGCTTCAAGTTCGGCAATCCCAACACCGTTACCAAGAAGGCGACCAATCTGACGGGGAATCCCGTTGGCCCCTGCCGCACTCCTTTCAACTATCTGAGCGACGAAGCAGTGGAAGAAATTAAGCGTACGCTTGCCGAGGACAAGGCTCGTGGGATGCGCTGATCCGCGATCCCCTTATGACCATGGAGGGTGGACAGCCGGCGCAGCCGGTACCCGTAAGCTTTGGAGGTATCAATATGCATAAAATAATGCTGTCGTATCCGCTGTTCGGTCAGGGAATGCAGACACTGCAGGAGCAGACGGAGCTGTTTGTCAGCAATGATGGGGAGATCGGGCCGTACCTCCCGCAGCTGAGGGAAGCAGAGGCATTCATCACCCGAAACGTGCATCCCACAACACAGCAATTGGAAACCTGCCCGAAGCTGAAGGTCATCGGAATTCCCGGTGTCGGATACCAGAGCTACGATCTGGAGTATCTGAATCGGCGGGGTATCGCTCTCGTATATTGCCCCGGTATGAACTTGCGATCCGTTGCGGAGCACGCGGTCGGCCTGGCCTATACGCTGAGCAAATGGATCCCCAGAGATTCTGCGGAAGTGAAGGACGGAAATTACGGAATCCGCAACCGGTTTGACCATATGGAATTACAGGGGAAGACAGCGGGCATTGCCGGTTTCGGCGCTATCGGAAAGGAAACGGCGAGGCTGTTCCAGCTCAATGGAATGAAGGTTGAGGTATATGACCCCTTTGTTCCGGAGGAAACGGTTTGCGCCATGGGTTACACCTACTGCGCCACGCTGCAGGCACTTGCGGGCGTTTGTGATGTTCTGTCGCTTCATATGCCGTCTCTGCCTACGACCTACCATCTGTTCGACCGGTCGGTATTTGATTCTGCAAAAGATGGACTGTATTTCATCAACTGTGCCCGCGGAAGCGTGGTGGATGAGAAAGCGCTGTATGACGCCCTGTGCTCCGGCAGGGTTGCGGCAGCGGGGCTGGATGTCATGGAGAAGGAGCCTTTCGACATCGGTTCCGAGCTTCTGAGGCATCCCCATGTGATCGTGACGCCCCATGTTGGCGGCGTTACTGCGGATGCCGCCGAAAGGACACATAAGCTGGTCGTGGATTCAACTCTGGCGCTGCTGGATGGAAAACGGATTTCCAATGTTGCGAATCCAGCGGCGTTGGAGCATCCCCGCTGGAGTGACCTGAAACCGTAAACGGGCATATCGAAAGATGAAAATTGCATCCAATATCAAGGAGGCTGTTGCGTTTTGAAATTGATTACCTGCCGCTATAATGGCGCAGAACATACCGCTGTGGTCACCCATGGGGACACACAGGCGGTTATGACAGAAGATCTGGGATATCATTTCCGGGATATGAATGATCTGATCCGCAGTACGGATCGTTCGGAACTGCGCCGTATGGAAGCGCTTGCGCAGGGCAGCGGCAAGATGATTCCTTTGAACCGGGTCGAATTGACCGCTCCCATTCCCCATCCTGTCAGGGATGTGATTTGCATGGGCCTGAACTATAAGGCCCACGCGGACGAAATGGCAGAAGCGCTGAATGAGGAGAAGAAAGAACGGGTATATCCGATCTATTTTGGCAAGGCGGTCGACCGCTGCCTCGGCCATGGAGAAGCGGTCCCCTCCCACAGCGACTTTATTTCCACGCTGGATTATGAGTGCGAGCTGGCGGTGATTTTGGGAAAGGACGCGTATCAGGTCCCCGCCGAAGAGGTGAGCGACTATATTTTCGGATACAGCATCCTCAACGATGTTACCGGGCGGGAATTGAGCCGTCACAAGCAGAATTATTTTATGAAGAGCCTGGATGGCTCCTGCCCCATGGGGCCGTGGATCGTGACTGCGGATGAGATCCCATACCCGCCTGAGCTGCAGATCCGGCTGTCTGTCAACGGTGAGCCTCGCCAGAACGGCAACACCGGGGATATGATTTTTGGCATTTCTGAAATTGTCAGTGAGCTGAGCCGGGGGGTCACGCTGCAGGCCGGCACGATTTTTGCGACCGGAAGTCCCACGGGAATCGGCTTCGGCATGAAACCGCCGGTTTTCTTGAAGGACGGCGACGTTATGCGCTGCACCATCGAAAAAATCGGGGTACTTACAAATACGGTAAAAGACTGATATTGCCGGTGCGGCTTGATGCGGGCGCGCAGGGCGCTTCCCGCCGGCTGCATCGGATGACAAGCAATCATGAATCAGTAATGGAGGTTTTATCATGAAAGAACTACTCCCTGTCCGCGGTATTATTACCACGGTCATCACTCCCTTCCGGCCAGATACAAAGGAAATCGACTGGCCTTCGTTCCGCCGTGAGATTCAGACCTGTGTGGATGCCGGCGTCGCCGGCTTCCTGGTTCCGTGTATGGCAAGTGAGATGCCCTACCTGACCCATGAGGAGATCCTGCAGGAGGTTCGGGAGACGGTCGCCATCGCCCACAAGAAACCCGGCGTGATCGTTATGCCCAGCATCACGGCCGACGACGAGGAGGCCCGCCTGAGACAGTGCCGGGATTATCTGGAAATCGGCGTTGACGGCCTGAATCTGCGTATGCCCTATACCACGGATGAAGCGTACTGCGCTATGGTCAAGAAAATTGATGACCTGAAGCCCGGTTTTCTGTGCATCCAGGATCAGTCTCACACTGACGACGGCCTGCCTGATGAACTTCTGGTTCGTCTGTTCAATGACTATGAGAGCGTCCGCAGTGCAAAAATCGAGGTCAAGGATTCCGGCCCCAAGTATAGCCGTATCCTGAAGGCGACCGGCGGACGCATGAATATCAGCGGTGCCTGGGGCAGCTCCCAGTCTATTGAAGCCTACGACCGCGGGATCCACGCGCTGATGCCGTCCGGTATGCCCGAGCTGTTTGTGAACGTCTACAACCTGTATCACAGCGGTAAGCGGGACAAGGCCATGGAGCTGTTCTTTGCGATGCTGCCCATTATCAGCTTTACCCGTCAAAGCGAGCCGCTGAACCGGTATTTCCATAAGCTGTATTTCAAGCGGATCGGCGTATTCGAGGACGCCGTCAGCAGGGAAGCGGTTCTGTTTGACGAGTACCACCAGAGATATGCGGCGGATCTGATCGAGTATGCCATCCGTCTGCGGGATTCCATTCCCGCCTACTGGAACTAAACATCCTGATAATTGTAGGGGAAGCGCCGGGTACCGGCTTTTCCCGCACCCATGAAAGGAGCTTTTACAATGGCTGTTGAAACCTACAATGTAACATTGCCCCGGACGATCTACAGCGGCAAGAATGCACTGAGTAATCTGAAGACCGTTGTGGCAGGGGCAAAGAAGGTAGCAATTTTTACGGACAAGGGCATTTTGAGCACCGGTCTGGTGGAGCTGCCCCTGATTCAGCTGAAGGAAGCGGGCGTGGAGTCCGTGGTGATCTCCGATCTGCCTCCTGAGCCAACCTACACTCAGGTCCAGAAGCTGGTGGACGAATTCAAGGCCTCCGGTGCGGACTTTATCGTGGCTGTGGGCGGCGGCAGCGCCATGGACGCGGCCAAGCTGGCGAGCCTCCTAGCTACCGAAAGCTACACCGTCAAGGATCTGCTGGATAACCCGGGCCTTGCGGTGAAGACCGTGAAGACCTGCCTGATCCCCACCACCGCCGGCACCGGCTCCGAGGCAACCCCCAACGCCATCGTGGCCGTGCCCGAAGAAGAACTGAAGGTGGGCATTGTCAACGGCAGCATGGTGCCTGATTACGTCATTTTGGACGCTATGATGATCAAAAACCTGCCCCGGAAGATTGCGGCGGCCACAGGCATCGACGCCATGGCCCATGCCATCGAGTGCTTCACCAGCAACAAGGCCAACCCCTTCAGCGACATGTTTGCCCTTCAGGCTTTCGACCTGATCATGAACAATATCGAGACTGCCTGCGATGACAAAGAGGCGCTGGATGCCAAGAACAACATGCAGATCGCGGCCTTCTACGCGGGCGTTGCCATCGCCTGCTCCGGCACCACCGCCGTCCACGCCCTGAGCTACCCCCTGGGTGGTAAATATCACATTGCCCACGGCGTGTCCAACGCCATTTTGCTGGTGCCCGTGATGAAGTTCAACGAACCTGCCATCCGCGGCAAGCTGGCCGCTGCCTACGACCGGGTGGTTCACGATGAGAAGACCTGCACCACCGGGGAAGAGAAGAGTGCATGGGTGGTCAATCGGATGGGTGAGATCGTCCGCCATCTGGATATCCCCACCAGCCTGACCGAGTTCAACGTGCCGGTGGAGGATCTGGACGGTCTGGTGAAGGCCGGTATGCAGGTGACCCGGCTGCTGGTGAATAATATGCGGGTCGTCACCCCCGAGGACGCCCGGGCAATTTATTCCCAGATTCTTCATTGAAACCCGTTACGATCCAATAGTCTGCAAAAGGTAGGTAGTTCAAATGGAGAAAAAACCGATTCTGGGCATTACCATGGGTGATCCCTTCGGCAACGGCCCGGAGATCACTGTAAAAGCTTTGGCGGACAAATCGGTCTATGACCGGTGCCGCCCTCTGGTCATCGGTGACGTCAGTTGCATGGAATACGCGGTGAAGGCAGCAAAGACGGTTTCCGGCATTGACATGAAGGTGCGCCCCATTCACGCGGTGAGCGAAGCCAACTTCGAGTACGGCGTCATCGACGTGTATGATATGGGCATCGTGAAGCCTGAGGACATTCCCGGCGATCCAGAAAATCCGATGCCCTTCAGGCTGGGCGCCACCGCTCTGGGCGGCGAGGCAGCCTTCCGCTACGTTGTGAAGGTCATCGACCTAGCTATGAAGGGTGAGGTGGATGCCACCGTCACCAACGCTCTGAGCAAGGAAGCCATCAACATGGCCGGACACCACTACTCCGGACACACCGAGATCTACGCCGAGTACACCGGCACCAGCAAGTACACCATGATGCTGGCACACGAGGATCTGCGGGTGGTACATGTATCCACCCATGTTTCTCTCCGGGAGGCCTGCGACCGGGTGAAGAAGGACCGGGTGCTGGACGTAATCCGTATTGCCAATGAGGGTTGCAAGGCCATCGGTATTGAGGAGCCTAAGCTGGCAGTCGCCGGCCTGAATCCCCATTGCGGCGAGAACGGCATGTTCGGGCGGGAGGAAATCGAGGAGATCCAGCCCGCCATTGACGCGGCCATGGCGGAGGGTATCAACATTGTGGAGAAGAAGCCGACGCCGCCGGATACCGTGTTCTCCAAGGCTTTGGGCGGCTGGTACGATATTGTGGTGGTCATGTACCACGACCAGGGACACATCCCGCTGAAGGTCAAGGGCTTTGTGTACAACAAGGCGGAGGGCCACTGGGACGCCGTCGCCGGCGTGAATGTGACTCTAGGTCTGCCCATCATTCGTGCATCCGTGGATCACGGCACCGGCTTCGGCCATGCGGGCGACGGTCATGCCAATGAGCTGAGCCTGGTCAACGCCATGGACTATGGCATCCGCATGGCAATCGCCAAGGCCGAGCATTGATTCGCAATGCGGTGTGATACTATTTCCTGATTAAAATCTTAATTTTAATCAGGAAGGCATCGCCTGACGGCGCTGCCTGTTTTGTGATTTATAAGGAAAGAAATCACAAAACAAGTCTCATATGAACTCCATGCCCTTCAGGCAATTAAAATCTTTTTTAAAGATTTTAATTGGAGTTCAGTATGATACCTTATCGCACAGGAACGATATCTTTCCAATATTACAGCCCACCGGCCATTTGACCGGTGGGCTGTACCACTTTATTTCGTTAATTCTCCGGCCGGTGTTCTGCCGCCCCTTCGGGGTGCTCCTCAATACTACCCCGGTACCGGCTGCGCGTTTTCCATTGCATCTGCATCAACGGAAGGGGCATCCGCCCACATGGACCAATCTACAGGATCTCGTTGCGCCGGACTTCTCTGCCGAGCTCGCTGGAGCGATAGAACATTTCCAGTGTGGCCGCGGTATTTATGACCTGCTGGGGGGTAATCATCAGGGATTCTGTGCCGTTCAGGACCCCAATCACATGACGGATCAGGTAAATAATGCCCGGCAAACGGCCTGTCATCGTACTCGCCCAGACCGAACAGCCGGGGGCTGAAATCCGTCTGATTCTCGCCGAGCGTCCCGTAGAGCTTCAGCTCCGGCAGGGTGAGACCGGATTTGTCACCGAGGATCATCATGTTGTTTCGGTCGGAAAGATTGGCTGCCCACGCCACCTTGAAATTCAGGCTGATGCCCGCATCCGTGCGGAGGCTTCCAGAAGCAAACTCCTCGACGTCGCATTCCGCCGGATCGAATCTGCGCGCGGTATGTACGCCGCTGAATGCGCCGCTTTCTTTCAGGTCGTAGATAACGCCCCGCTCGGAATGGATGATCCGGTCGCTGGTAAAGCCGCTGACCGCTGAGACCTGCGGAGATCCCAGCATCCAGAGCATCGCGTCCAGCGCATGGATGCCGATGTCGGCCAACGCGCCGCCGCCGCTGGCGGCTTTCCGGTGGAAGGTGCCCCATGAGGGGACCCTTCTGCGCCGGATTCGGTCAATTTCCGCGTAGTAAATATTTCCAAGAACCCCGTCCGCAATGTAATCCCGCGCGGCAAAGTAGGCACGCTGGAAGCGGGACGTCTGGCACACCACCAGCTGCTTGCCCAGCTTTTCGGCCAGTGCGTAAAGCCCGACTGTATCGGCGTAATGCAGGGTCAGCGGTTTTTCGCAGATCACATTCGCGCCGGCCTTCAACGCCTGCGCAACCAGTCCCTTGTGCGTGGAATTGGGCGTGCAGACGGATACCAGATCGGGATGGACTTCCTCCAGCATAGCCGCCACATCAGAGTACCAGCGGGGAATATCATGACGCAGGGCAGTGTCCCTTGCGGCCGACGCGTTCAGGTCGCACACGGCCTCCAGACTGACGTCCTGCGAAAACGCCTTGTACGCGGGAATATGCCCGGAATTTGCGATCATTCCGGCGCTGATAACAGCGGCTTTCAGTTTCTGTGTTCCCATAAATATCCTCCCTGTGTGCGCCTTTTTATGTTTGTCAAGGCTATCTTTTGCTTTTTTCCGGCCTCTTTCCCGGAATTTTATAATCTTGCATTCTATTTGAGAATTTGGTATACTTTTGCAATACCAGTCAGAAGGACGGTGATCACCATATGTCTGTGCCTGAGCCTGTCATCCTCTGTGACCCATTTTACCATTCATCCAACTGGTTTCAGGAGATCATTGCCGGATTCCGGGACGCCGCGGCAAAAGACCGGAACAATTCTCCAATCCATATCCACAGCATGGGCACCATCGGCCAGCTGCGGCTGGAGCCGGGCATTCCGGTCATCGTGACGAACAGCTCCCTGAAAAATCTTACTTCCGCGGTTCAGCAGCTGCGGCAGGCGGGAATCCCGGTTATTCTTTCCGGCGTGGACGGCGCCCACTTTGGCTCCGACATCTGCTCCGTGGCGTCGGATTCGGCGCTGGCCATGACCCAGATGGTAAGGTATCTGCTGTCCTATGACCGGAAGCGGATCGCTCTGGCAGGGTTCTGGTCCTCGTCCAGAAACGATATGGCGTTTCTGGATGCGGCCGTCGCCGCCGCGGACCGCTTCGGGTATCCGATTTCCCCGCAGAGTATTTTCCTCTGGGAAAACCAGCTGGATGAAAGCCTGAACGCGTTCTTTCAGAAGTACGAAGACTAATGCAGCTGCCCCGGTCTGTACAGGCCGGGGCAGAAATTATTCGGTTTGCGTTGGCGGCGGAACTGGGAGAAAACGGTAGAATTGTACTATTTTTACCTGTATCCCTTGCAATTTCCGCGGTTAAGTGGTATGCTGATAGCAGCATTGTGGGACTGAGTACGGCGGCCTGTTTTTGGGACGCTGTACCGGCCGAAAATATAGGAAGAAGGTTGCATCATGAAGAAATTGCTGGCTTTGCTGATGGCAGTCGCCGTGACGTTCCAGCTGGTGACACCGGTTTTCGCGGACACCGAAGGGACGGAGGAGACCACCGCCCCGACTGAGGCCGTCGTGGAGACGGAGGCACCCACCGAAGCGCCCACGGAGGAAACGGCCGCGCCTACTGAGGAAACCTCTGCGCCCACGGAGGCCACAGAGGAGACTGAGGAAGCCACCGAGGAAACCGTGGAGGACATTGCCCTGTTCGCGGATGACGGGGACATGATTGCTTCCGGCGAGTGCGGTAAAAATGGGGATAATTTGACATGGGTACTTACGGTGGATGGTACGCTGACCATTTCCGGTAGCGGGGAGATGAAGAACTATACCGGCTACTCCGATGTGCTGTGGTATTCTGAGAGAGACAAAATTCTGTCCGTAGTGGTGGAGCCGGGGGTAACCCGCATTGGCGACTGGGCCTTCTACGGTTGCAGCAGCCTGACCAGTGTGGCGATCCCTAAGGGCGTGACCAGCATTGGCAATTTAGCCTTTGGCAGGTGTAGCAGTCTGAGCAGTGTGACAATCCCGAATGGCGTGACCAGTATCGGATCCGAGGCATTCATAAACTGTAGTGGCTTGACCAATGTGATGATTCCAGATAGCGTAACCAGCACCGGTCGAGCTGTCTTCTTCGGCTGCGAAAAACTGACCAGTGTGACGCTTCCGAAGGGTATAACCAGCATCGCTGAATGCACCTTCTACGACTGCAGCAGCCTGACCAGCGTGACAATCCCGGATAGCGTGACCAAAATAGACAAGGAGGCCTTCGAAGGCTGCACCGGCCTGACCAGCATAACAATTCCGGGAAGCGTAACCAGCATCGGCTCCAACGCATTCAGCGGTAGTGGCCTGACCAACGTGACGATTCCAGAGAGTGTAACCAGCATTGGCATTTATGCCTTCGGTAGCTGCGACGGCCTGACCAGCGTGACGATTCCCGAGAGCCTGACCAGCGTTGTCTACTCGATGTTTTTCCATTGTAGCAACCTTGTTAGCGTGACGATACCGGAGAGCGTGAACAGTATCGGCGAGCAGGCATTCGCTTACTGCACCGCTTTGACTAGTGTGACGATTCCGAGAGGCGTAACCAGCATCGAAACCTCTACCTTCGAAGACTGCACCGCTTTGACCAGTGTGACGATTCCGGACTGTGTGACCAGTATTGGCAGCTCTGCTTTCTTCGAATGCAGCAGCCTGAGCAGCGTGACGATTCCGGAGAGTGTAACCAGCATTGGCTTTTCTGCTTTCGGTAGCTGCGACAAGCTGAAAGATGTATACTACGGTGGCTCAAGTGCCCAGTGGGAGAGTGTGAAAATTGGAGACTCGAACAGCTGCCTGACAGATGCGACAATTCACTACAACGCAGTGCATGTCCATGATCTGCAGCTTGTCCCGAGCAAAGCGGCCAGCTGCACAGAAGCTGGCAACAATGCCTACTATACCTGCTCTGGCTGCAATAAGGTCTTTAAGGACGCAGACGGCAAGACGGCAACCACGGCAGAAGCCGAAAGACTGTCCGCGCTTGGCCACGATATGGCCAAAACCGAGGCGGTGGAGCCGACCTACTGGAATGTTGGCAATAACGCCTACTATACCTGTTCCAGCTGCGGCAAAGTCTTCAAGGATGCCAACGGGGAGACTGAAACAACCGTTGAAGATGAAACTCTGGCTGTGCTGCCCAGCATTGCCCATGGCACCTGCGGCGATAACCTGACATGGGTACTCACCGAGGACGGCACTCTGACCATTTCCGGCAGCGGGGAGATGAAGAATTACAGCGACTCCTCTGTGGCCCCGTGGTATTCCAACCGGACTAAGATTCTGTCGGCAGTGGTGGAGCCGGGCGTAGAAAGCGTCGGTAACTATGCCTTTTACTCTTGCCTGAAGCTGGCTTCCGTAAGCCTGCCCGGTGGCGTTAAATCTATCGGTGAGTCCGCCTTTCAGGACTGCGCCAAGCTGACAGCGGTGGAGATTCCGGAGGGCGTGACAAGCATCGGCAGCTCTGCCTTCGACGGCTGCAGCAGCCTGACCAGCGTGACGATTCCAAATAGCGTGACCAGCATTGGCAGCGATGCCTTCTCTGGCTGCAGCGGCCTGACTAGTGTGACGATTCCAGATAGTGTGACCAGCATCGGCGGCTCTGCTTTCTCCGGCTGCAGCAGCTTGACCAACGTGACAATCCCTGAGGGCGTGACCAGTATTGGCGAATCTGCCTTCTACGGCTGCAGCAGCCTGACCAGCGTGACGATTCCGGATGGCGTGACTAGTATTGGCGACTATACCTTCTACGGTTGCAGCAGTCTGACCAGCGTGACGATTCCAAATGGCGTGACAAGCATTGGTAGCTCTGCCTTCTACGGCTGCAGAAGCCTGACCAGCGTGACGATTCCAGAGGGCGTGAATAGCATCAACTGGCAGGCCTTCTACGGCTGTAGCAGTCTGACCAGCGTGACGATTCCGGAGGGCGTGACCAGCATTGGCAACTCTGCCTTCTACGGCTGTAGCGGCCTGACCAGCGTGACAATCCCGGAGGGTGTGACCAGCATTGAAGGCAATGCCTTCTGGGGCTGCAGCGGCTTGACCACCGTGACAATTCCGGAGGGTGTGACCAGCATTGGCGGCAATACCTTCCGGGACTGCAGCGGCTTGACCAGCGTGACAATTCCGGAGAGTGTGACCAGCATTGGAGGGTGGGCCTTTTGCGGCTGTAGCAGCCTAACCGGCGTGACGATTCCGGGGGGCGTGACCAGCATTGGCAGCTCCGCTTTCTCCAGCTGCAGCAGCCTGACCAGCGTGACAATTCCGGAGAGTGTGACCAGCATTGGCGACTATGCCTTCCGTAGCTGCAGCAAGCTGAAGCATGTATACTATGGAGGGTCTGACCTGCAGTGGAAGGAAATCAAGGTTGGATACGATAACGACGCTTTGACAAAGGCAATCATCCACTATGCCTCCACCCATGCCCACAATGTGGAGCATGTTCCCGAAAAAGCGGCCAGCTGTACGGAGACCGGTAATCTGGAATATTGGCGCTGCCTTACCTGCGGCGAATACTTTACTGACGAAGACTGCACCCAAAGCGTGGATGAAGCTGGTGTGATTATTTCTGCTCTTGGGCACGCCATGGCCGAGACGGAGGCGAAGGCTGCCACCTGCACACAGGACGGAAACAACCGCTATTTCACCTGTTCCACCTGCGGCAAGGTTTTCAAGGACGAGCAGGGGACGCAGGAGACCACAGCGCAGGCAGAGATTCTGCCCGCCCTCGGACATACCACCAAGCTGGTGGACACGGTGGTTCCCACCTGCACCCAGCCCGGCAATAAAGCCTATTACGTCTGTGAGACCTGCGGGAGAGCGTTCAAGGATAAGCAGGGAATGCAGGCAACGACGGTCAGGGCAGAAGCTGTCCCCGCTCTTGGACACACCGAAGTGACCGACCGGCGGGTAGAGCCTACCTGCACCAAGACCGGCCTGACGGAAGGAACGCACTGCTCCGTCTGCGATGAGGTGCTGACTGCGCAGAAGGAGATTCCTGCCAGGGGGCACAGCGAGGTCATCGACGAGGGAACGGAACCCACCTGCACCAAACCCGGTCTGACCGAGGGCAAGCACTGCTCCGTCTGCAATGAAGTCCTGACTGCGCAGGAGGAAATTCCTGCGAAGGGTCACGACGTGGAAAAGGTCGAGGCCAAAGACGCGACCTGCACGGAAGACGGCAACAATGATTATTATGTGTGCCGTGCCTGCGGCGAGGCCTTCAAGGACGAAAAGTGCGAGCAGGCAACCACCGTGGAAGCGGAGACCCTGTCCGCGCTCGGCCATGAAATTACCAAAGTAGAAGCAGCGGAACCCACATGGGAAGCCGCCGGAAATATCGAGTATTACATCTGCTCCCGCTGCGAGAAGCTCTTTAAGGACGCGCTGGGCACGGAGGAGACCACGCTGGAAGAGGTCACTCTGCCGATGATCTCCTATGTGACGGAGATCATCCTGACCCGGGACGGCGAACTGGTTCCGGAAACCATGGAAGTGGATGGCCGGACGTCCAGGACCCTGTCCTTCGCGGTGATGGTTCAGCCTGCGGGTGCGGAGACGAAGGTGGAATGGTCGTCCAGCGTCCCGGCAGTCGCCCGGGTGAACCAGAGCGGCATTGTCACCCTGCTGACCTCCGGAACGACCGTCATCACGGCCGCGGCCACAGACGGCAGCGAAGTGACCGCTCAGGTGACGCTGAATGTGACCGCCCCGGATTACGCGCCCCGGCTGGGGGATTCCACGCTGACCCTGAATTCCGCTTCTTCCGCGGGTGTGAGCGTTGATCTGGTGGAAAGCTACGGCAACCAGATCCTGAGCGTCAGTGCGGACGACGAGCGGTTCGACGCGGAGTACGCGGACAATCTGCTGACCCTGACCTCCAGAGAAGCCGTCGCCAGAGGCACCTACCGGATGACGCTGGAAGCCGTCTGCGACGATGGCCGCACCTATTCTTATCCCATCACGGTGAGAGTCATCCAGACGCTGCCCAGACTGACCGTAAGGCAGAGCCAGCGGTTCAACCTGTTCTACCGTGACAGTCAGGCTACCCTGACCATCACCGGCGGGGAAGTCGAAAGCGCGGAACTCATCGGAAACAGCGATTTCGTGCTGGAGAATGAGGACGGCGAGTGGGTCATCCGCTACGCTGACCCGGAGAACGCTCCTGCCAAGCCCAGCACCAGAGCGACCCTGAGCGTCTCCTTTGCGGGCTATAACATCCCGGTGACCAGGGCGCTGACCATCGGCACCGTAAACACCGCGCCGAAGCTTAAGCGGAACCCCACTTCCAGCACGCTGAATACCGCACTGAATTCGGACTGGTCCGTGGAGACGGTCCTGTCGGGCGCGGACGGCGAGAGCCTTTACGCCTATACAGACACCCCGGGCGTGGATGTGGCGCTGAGCGGAAACGTCCTGACCCTGACGCTGACCGAGGCGAAGAACGTGTCGGCCAATGTCTACGTGCAGGACGACAACTGGACGAAGCCCGTCAAGCTCACCCACAGAGTTACCGTCACCAACAGACTGCCCACCCTCAGAGCGGCGGCCGGCACGCTGAAGCTGAACAGCTGGTTCCCCTCCGAGACGGCTTCCACCGGCATGATCCTCTCCCAGGGAAATGTTTCCCTGACCGATGTGAAGCTGACTCCCGCGGCAAGGGAGGGTACCGCCGCCCGGGCGGAGTCCGACAAGCTGAATGTGTACTATGACGCGGATTCCGGAGAAATCGTTGCGGAAATCGCGGATTCCGGCATCAAAAACGGGACTTATTCCTTCGCCTGCACCGGTATTCTGGAAAGTGGCACGGAAATCTCCGGAGGCACGGTGCGTGTCACCGTATCCAACACGCTGCCCAGAGCAAGGCTCTCCGCCGCCATGGTGCGGCTGAACCGGCAGCTGGCAGGGGAGGAGAGTATTGCCGTGAAGGTGACCCTGACCGGCGGCGATGGGTATGCCATTGAGGGCTTCGAGGAACTGCCAGACTGCCTGGACTATGCCGACGGCATCCTGACGGCGACCATCCCCAACGCAGACTTTACCGGCGGCAGCTATGTGCTGAACGCCATCGTCAGCCGGAACGGGGAAACGGCAACGCTGCCCGCAGGGGTAATCCTGAGGGTGCAGGTTTACGACAGAGCGCCCTCCTTCCGGCTGACTGCCAAGGGCAAGCTGGATGTGCTGAACCCAGTAAGTGAGATTATCTACACGCCCAGGCTGACCAATGCGCAGGGCACCGTTACGGATATCCGGCTGGAAGGCGCGGACGCGGAGCTGTTCGCGGCTGAGGTGGTTGACGGCGTTGTGCACCTGACCATGGCAAAGGGCTGCACGTATTCCACCAGAACGACCTACAAGGTGATCCCGGTTCTGATCTTCTGCGGTCAGGAGGTCACAGGCAGCACCCTGAGCATCCGGGTCACCCAGAGCACGGTGAAATTGGCGAAGCTCTCGAACCGGACGGTGTATCAGTCCCAGACCGCGCCGCTGGTGCAGGTGCTGAGCATCACCAGCCCGGCGACGGCAGAATTCGGAGAGATCACCCTGAATTCCAGAAGCACCGCCGCGCTCCGGAACGCGGTGGAAGCTGCCGGAGGGATAGAAGTCAGCGGGGGAGTTGTCAGATTCCCGGCGAAGGCGTTCGCTTCCCTGAAACCCGGCAGGTACACGGTGATTCTGGACGTTACTCCGGAAAATGCCGCCGCAGACGCAAAACCCATTCAGGCCAGATTCACGCTGACTGTTCAGAAATAACGAAAACCTCCCGGGGCAGTTTTGTGGCTGCCCCGGGAGATATAGAGAAGGGGCAGTAAAAATCGGATATTGCAAAATATGGAGTTTAGAAGATGGTAAAAATCTTATTTATCTGCCACGGCAATATAGGAATACAAATGAAATTCCTCTAGGGCCACAATGGATTTTTACATGGAACTTCCTAAAATTACACCACTTTTACACCAATAATCCCACAGAGCCTGAATTGACGAAGAAAAAGCAACCGACAGTGGGGAAACTGTGGAAAAGTCCTGTTGCTTCCTAAAATGATGATGGAGGAACAGAACAATGAAAGTAATGCATGGCTTTTATAATATGGACAAAAACAGGGTGGAGCTAACTTACAGCGATGGCTCTGTGCTGATGATCGACTGCGAGGAAGTGGAGAACTTCTATCATGTCACAAGATGGCAACTGACAGATTTGGATTGGCTGGTATACCATGCGCCGATAGAGTATGCCGGACTGGTGCTGTCTGGCAGAATTAAGAGCTATTTGAACGGCACAACTCTGCATGGGATGGAAAGTGAATAAGGAATAGACACCGACAGCAGGAGAGACGTTTTCTCCTGCTGTTTCATATAATAATGTGATTATTGTGCCGTAAGATCATAATAATTTTGTGAATGGGGTTGTATTTTGATGGGAGATTGCGTATAATAAAAATGTGATTACAGCCACGAATATTCCAATAAAAATGTGAGGAGAACGCTAGTGGAAAGAGTCATCCTAAAAAAGCTGCTGGACTGGAAGAATTCTCCCTACCGCAAGCCCCTGATATTGAAGGGGGTGCGCCAGGTGGGGAAAACCTGGGTACTGAAAGAATTCGGCAGACGCTATTATGAAAATACCGCCTATTTTAACTTTGACGAAAACGAGGAATACAAGCAGTTCTTTGAAACCACCAAGGACGTTGACCGCATCCTGCAAAATTTGATGCTGGCCAGCGGGCAGAAAATCCTGCCAGAAAAGACCCTGATCATTTTTGACGAGGTGCAGGATTGCCCCAAGGTCATCAACTCCATGAAATACTTCTGCGAGAATGCCCCCCAGTATCATATTGCCTGTGCCGGTTCTCTGCTGGGCATTGCGCTGGCAAAGCCCTCCTCTTTCCCGGTGGGGAAAGTGAGCTTTATGCAGATCGACCCCATGACCTTTTCGGAATTTCTAGTTGCCAACGGGGACAAAAATCTGGCAAAATACCTGGAAACCCTGGAGGAATTGGAACCGATCCCCGATGCGTTTTTTAACCCCCTTTATGAAAAGCTCAAGATGTACTATGTCACCGGCGGAATGCCGGAGCCGGTTCTCATGTGGACCCAAGCCCGGGATGTGGCGGCCATGCAGGAGGCGTTGGGCAATATTATTGGGGCCTATGAGCGGGACTTTGCCAAGCACCCCAATGTGAGCGAATTTCCGAAAATCTCCATGATCTGGAAGTCCATCCCCTCCCAACTGGCAAGGGAAAACAAGAAGTTTATCTACAAAGTGGTAAAAGAAGGTGCCAGAGCCAGGGAATATGAGGATGCCCTGCAATGGCTGGTGGATGCCCGGCTTGTCCACAAAATCTACCGCAGCACCGCGCCGGGACTGCCCATTGCGGCCTATGATGATTTGTCGGCTTTCAAGATTTACCTGGTAGACGTGGGCCTCCTCCGCCGCCTTGCCCAGTTGGCCCCCACGGCCTTTGGGGAGGGAAACCGCCTGTTTACGGAGTTCAAGGGTGCGCTGACGGAAAATTATGTGCTGCAATCCCTGATCCCGCAGTTCGAGGTCACCCCCCGCTACTGGACCCAGACCAACCCACCCTACGAGGTGGACTTCCTGATCCAGCGGGAGAATGACATTTTCCCGATTGAGGTCAAATCAGAAGCCAATACGTCCAGCAAAAGCCTGAAAAAATTCAAAGAGCTGTTCCCGGACCAGGTAAAACTCCGTATACGGTTCTCCCTGGATAATCTGAAGCTGGATGATGATGTACTGAACATCCCTCTGTTTATGGCAGATCAGGCAGATCGGTTGATTGGGCTGGCATTGGAACATAAACACGGATGAGCAAAGGAGATCAACTATGAATAGATTTGATATAATTAACAGAATTGGTGACAAGTATCGTGTTGGAAACACTGAAGCGGGAGAATTTAGCTACGCTCAAGCGCTAAAAACCGTTGGTAAGGACATCAAAGATTATCAAAAGGCTACAACTGGAACGCAACACAAATTCCTTGACATCCGTTTTGAAAATGAACGTTTGGTAGTTCTTGTGGAATGTAAAAACAAGTTCAGCCGTTGGGATAAAGCTAAAATTCAGGGTCAGTTACAGGATTATGTTCGCTTCGAAAAAGCATATTCGGACAAAAAGATTGTTGCTATCCTTGCAGAAACCGATGGCGATGAAGTTTGGGTTTGGTTTGGTCAATCTGTCATTATCGATGACGAACATCGCATGGAAGAAGAAACCGTTCTTCGTACATTTGAAGAATACGAAAACTTGTGTTTTGGTAGGGTAAACGACAAAATCAAAGTTGTTGATTCCATTAAAACGCTTAATGAAAAACTCCATTCAGATGGCATCAATGAAAAACTGCGTAGCCAGTTTGTTGGTACTTGTCTTCTTGCCCTCAAAAACGGACTTGTTTACAAGAATGTAAAGGAAACACTCGACCCGAAAACCGGAAAGAAGCTTGCTCCCGAGCGTGTCGTTTTGAAAAGCATTAAAGATATTCTGGAGGGCTTGCTTACTCGTGGCGGCAGTCTGAACAAAGCAGGAAAGCTCGCTGTTTTGAACAGTAAAGTGCTTGATGATCAGGATGTTACAAGTTTGACCTATAAGGAACTTGAGGATATTTTGCAATTCATTGATGACAATGTTGTTCCTTATATCAATGACAAGAGTACCGCTGGACAAGATTTATTAAATCTATTCTTTACCACATTCAATAAATATGTCGGAAAGTCCGATAAGAACCAGGCATTTACCCCTGACCACATCTGCGATTTTATGAGCAAAGCTGTTGGTGTAAACAAAAACTCCCGTGTTTTGGACCCCTGCTGCGGAAGTGGTGCTTTTCTTGTTAGGGCTATGACCGATGCAATGGATGATTGCGATACTGAAGAAGAGCGTGAAGAGGTCAAGAAGAACCAAATATTCGGCATTGAATATGAGGAGGGAGCGTTTGGCCTTTCCTCTACTAACATGCTTATTCATGGTGACGGCAACTCTAATGTTGTTCAGGATTCTATGTTTAAGCGGGCCAAATGGATTGCGGAAAACAATATCAATATTGTTTTGATGAACCCTCCCTATAACGCAACAAAAAAGTGTTGTGATCCAGACTATACCAAGGGATGGGATGCCAAAAAGAAAGAAGATCCCTCCAAAGGTTTACATTTCGTAGAGTGGGTAGCTCGCCATGTCCCGTCAACCTGCAAAATGGCAGTATTGCTCCCTATGCAAGCTGCTATTGGTAACAGTGGTGATGTAAAAACATTCAAAAAGAAAATGCTTGATAACTATACTCTCGATGCCGTTTTTTCTCTTCCTACAGAGATGTTCTATCCTGGAGCTGCAGCGGTTGCTTGTTGTATGATTTTTGATCTTTCCCAAAAACACGAAAAAGCAAATAAAGAAACCTTCTTTGGTTATTATAAAGATGACAAGTTCATCAAGCGTAAAGGATTAGGTCGTGTTGAACGGACCGATGCAGATGGCAATAGCCTATGGAATAAAACGGAAGAAATCTGGCTTAACCTGTACAAGAACAAAAAAGTAGTGCCGGGGTTATCGGTTATGCATCGAGTTTCGTGGAAAGATGAATGGCTTGCTGAAGCATATATGGAAACGGATTATTCAACACTTGTTGCTGAGGATTTTCAGAAAACAATGGCCAATGCCGGAATGGCAATCAAGGACCTGCAATACCTGATGGGACACTCGGATGCAGATGTGACATTGAATGTCTATACCCATGCTTCCTATGCGCACGCGGAGTCCGCCATGTGGAAGATATTACAGTTCCAGCCCAACGGAAACTCCCAAAAGTTCGGTTGAGGTTACACCAAATTTACACCAATTGGCCATAGAACGGTAAAGAGATGTAACGGGTTATACACCAACGAAATTCTGAAAAGCGAAACTTTTTGACTTACAAAGCGATATAAAAGGAAGAAAACAATGGTAAAAATTTTATTTATATGCCACGGCAATATTTGCCGCAGTCCTATGGCGGAGTATATTCTAAAGGACATGGCCGTGCGGGCGGGAGTGGCCGACCGGTTTGAGATTGACTCCGCCGCGGTGAGCCGGGAGGAGATCGGTAACCCCGTCTACCCGGCTGCACGCCGGGAATTGGGACGGCACGGCGTTTTCTGCGGCGATCACACCGCACGGCAGGTGACCGCCGCGGATTTGCGCTATTTTGACCGGCTTTATTATATGGATAGCAGCAACGCCCGGCTCCTGAGGCGGCTGCTTCCCGACGACCCGGAGAAGATCCGGCCGCTGCTTGACCGGGACGTGGCCGATCCCTGGTATACGGGGGATTTTGGCAAAACATGGGACGACCTTGTAGAGGGCTGCACTCAGATTATGGAGGAATTTGGATGAATCAGGAAATCTTAGAGGAAAAGCTGGCGGAGCTGCCCCTGTACTGCTACCAGTTCTTCGATCCGCAGGAGCTGGAATTCTCCCAGCGCGTCCGGTGGATCTGCGAGCACGAATGCCCCATGTACGGCAAAAGCTGGGCGTGCCCTCCCGGCGTCGGCAGTGTGGAGACATGTCAGGAAAAGTGTATGCGCCACAAAAACTGCCTGATGATCGCCACCGTCACGGAGGTCCCTGACATCGCCGACATCACCCAGACCCTCGCTACCCGCACTGACCACGAGGACATCACCAATCAGGTGGGCGGCTTCTTCCGGGAACAGGGTGTGGAACCTTATATCCTGTCCACGGAATCCTGCGCCATCTGCCCCCGGTGCGCCATCGAGGACGGTCTGCCTTGCCGCCATCCGGAGCGGATGCACCCCTGCGTGGAAAGTCAGGGCATCAACATTATTCCCACGCTGGAGCGCTGCGGGATCGAGTTCCAGTACGGGGACAACGTCGTGACGTGGATTTCTTTGCTGCTTTTTTGAAAAAATGCCGGGGCAGTGCCGTATCAATGCGGCGCTGCCCGGATTTTTTTGTATTTGCCTATTGACAAAGGGAGAAAAGCGATGTATACTGATATCAATAAATGAGCGTATGCTCATATATACATTTAATTAGGGAGGCATTCCCATGGTGAAGAAAGTATATCGGGTAGAGAATCTGGACTGCGCCAACTGCGCATCGAAGGTGGAGGCGGCACTCAACGCGCTCCCGGAGGTGCAGGAGGCGGTACTCACCTACGCCACGATGCAGCTTCGGATCACCGCCGAAGACCCCGACGCCCTGCTCCCCAAATTGCAGGAGGCCGCTCAGAAAGTGGAGCCGGAGGTGGAATTCTACCCCAGAGACGGCGCTCACACCCACCACAGCAACACCGGCGAACACGAGCATCATCACGACCACGCTCATGACCATCATCACGATGATGACCATGAGGATGAACACGAACACCATCACAACCATGAACATACCCACGAGCACAGCCATGACCACGGTCACGAGCACGGCGGCGAGAAGTCGGAAGACCTGAAGCCAATTCTGGTCGGTGCGGTTCTGTTTGTGGTGGGTCTGGTGCTGGACCATTTCGGACTGAAATGGCCGACGCTGGGCGTGTGCCTCGTGGCCTATGTCCTGCTGGGCAGGGAAGTCATTGTGACGGCCGTAAAGAACCTTGCCCGGGGCCAGATGCTGGACGAGAACTTTCTGATGGCCCTTGCCTCCATCGGCGCGTTCTTCACCGGCAGCTTTACCGAGGCCGTCGGCGTCATGCTGTTCTACCGCGTCGGCGAATACTTTGAAGACAGAGCCGTCGCCCGCAGCCGCAGCCAAATTATGGAAGCTGTTGACCTGCGCCCCGAGGTGGTGCAGCTGGTGGACGGCGAGACGGTGCGGGAAATTCCCGCAGGAGAAGCGAACATCGGCGACATCGTGCTGGTTCGTCCCGGCGACCGTATCCCGCTGGACGGCATCGTGGTCAGCGGCAGCAGCCGCATTGACACTGCCCCCATCACCGGCGAGCCGGTGCCGGTTTCCGTAGCCGAGGGAGACAGCGTGGTCTCCGGCTGCGTCAACACCACAGGTCAGCTCACCGTCCGGGTGGAAAAGGCCCTGTCCGAATCCATGGTCACCCGCATTCTGGACAGCGTGGAAAACGCCGCTGCCAGCAAGCCCAGGATCGACCGCTTCATCACCCGTTTTGCACGGGTCTACACCCCCATCGTAGTGGGCGCTGCCGTGCTGACGGCGATCATTCCCTCCCTCATCACTGGCGACTGGGGCAAATGGGTCTACACCGCTCTGACATTTCTGGTCATGAGCTGCCCCTGCGCTCTGGTTCTCAGCGTACCGCTGGCCTTCTTCGCCGGCATCGGCGCGGGCAGCAAGCGGGGGATCCTCTTTAAGGGCGGCCAGTCCATGGAGGCCATGAGCAAGATCAAGGCCGTCATCATGGATAAGACCGGCACCATCACCAAGGGCGACTTTACCGTGCAGAAGATCGTGGGCGGCGACGAGCTGCTGGAGATTTGCGCCAACTGCGAGCAGCAGTCCACCCACCCCATCGCCGAGAGCATCGTCGCAGCGGCCAAGGCGCGGAATATGGAGCTGCGCCGTCCCGAGGAGCTGGAAGAGCTGGCCGGACGGGGCATCCGGGCGAAGCTGGACGGCAAAGAAGTCCTCTGCGGCAACGAGCGGCTGCTGACGGAGAGGGGCGTGTCCTTCCCCAAGTCCAGGGAATATGGCACCAAGGTGCTGGTGGCGGTGGACGGCGTTTATCAGGGCTACCTGCTCATCGCCGACACCATCAAGACCGGCGCGGAGAACGCCGTCCGCGCCCTGCGGGACAGCGGCATCGAGACGGTGATGCTCACCGGCGACGCCGAGGAATCGGCCAAGGCCGTTGCCGGAGCCGTAGGTATCCGGGAAGTCCACGCGGGACTGCTGCCCCAGCAGAAGCTTGAGCGGCTGCAATCCATCCGGGAGACCAAGGGCACGGCCATGTTCGTCGGCGACGGCATCAACGACGCCCCCGTGCTGGCCGGTGCGGACGTAGGCGCGGCCATGGGCAGCGGCGCGGACGCGGCCATCGAGGCGGCGGACGTGGTGTTCATGACCTCCGACGTGGCGGCGGTGCCGCAGGCGCTCCGCATTTCCAGACAGACCGCCCGGATTGCGTGGCAGAATGTGGTGTTCGCTCTGGCGGTGAAGCTGGCGGTCATGATCCTCGGCCTGTGCGGCTATGCCTCCATGTGGCTGGCGGTGATCGCCGATTCCGGCGTGGCGCTGCTGTGCGTCCTGAATTCCATTCGTATCTTATATAAGAAGTAACATCCGCGGCGCTGTCACCCAAAAAGTGGCGGCGCCGTCTGCAATCGGTAAAAACGGCCGCAAATCCCGGGATAGCCGAAATAATCACCAAAACAGCGCACCGAAAATTGTTGAATATGCAGAACTTTCAAAAAAGAAAAAATTTCAGTTGCACTTTTGGATAAAGTGCGCTATGATGTTGACATGGAAACGTTGGAATCGTTTCCAAACCACCATCCGGCTCTGCCGGAACGAAAATAGGAGGAAACACAAATGAAAAAGCTGATTGCATTGCTGCTGGCAGTTGTCATGGTAATGGGTCTGGCCGCCTGCGGCTCCAAGACCACTACCGAGACCAAGGCTCCCACCGAAGCCAAGGTTGACACTCCCGCCACCGAGGCCAAGACCGACGCGCCCGCCGCTGCCGGTTCCGTCTACTACCTGAACTTCAAGCCCGAGTTCGACCAGGCTCTGCAGGGTCTGGCCGCCAGCTACACCGAGAAGACCGGCGTGCCTGTCAAGGTCGTAACCGCTGCTTCCGGCGACTACTCCAACACCCTGAACGCCCAGATGGGCAAGGACGGCGCTCCCACCGTCTACAACATCGGCAACATGTCCGGCCTGAAGGACTGGGATGAGTACGCTCTGGATCTGACCGGAACGCCTCTCGCCGGTGAGCTGACCACCAACGACTTCAACCTCTACAACGAGGCCGGTGAGCTGAAGGCCATGGGCTACTGCTACGAGACCTTCGGTATCATCGTCAACACCAAGCTGCTGGCCGATGCCGGCCACTCTCTGGATGAGATCAAGGACTTTGCGTCCCTGAAGGCTGTCGCTGACGACATCCACGCCCGCGCCGCTGAGTTGGGCTTCGATGCCTTCTCCTCCGCCGGCCTGGAAGGCTCCTCTTCCTGGCGCTTCTCCGGTCACCTGGCCAACATGCCCCTCTACTATGAGTTCCGTGACGACGGCGTGAAAGAGCAGCCCGCCGAGATCAAGGGCACCTACCTGGACAACTTCCGCAACATCTGGGATCTGTACATCACCGATTCCGCCGCTGACCCCACCACTCTGTCCGCCGCCACCGGCGACCAGTCCGAGGCTGAGTTCGGCGAAGGCAAGGCTGTCTTCTACCAGAACGGCACTTGGGAGTACGCGGCCCTGACCGCCGATAAGTTCAACCTGAACCCCGACGAGATCGCCATGATCCCCATCTACTGCGGCGTTGACGGCGAAGAGAAGGCCGGCCTGTGCTCCGGCACCGAGAACTGCTGGGCAATCAACAGCCAGGCCAAGGAAGAGGACATCCAGGCTTCTCTGGACTT
>OKSN01000278.1_pt1 | contig 36966 bp, 33 predicted proteins | sample 1606191 | NCBI WGS metagenome assembly OKSN01 (sample SAMEA3879535, study PRJEB24766) | human gut metagenome | biome: human-associated habitat; feature: feces | place: USA | collected 1985/1987
CAGTCCGAATAGAAAAGACGTTCCCCATATATCCTGCATCATAAGCTTAGGTGCTACAAGGCTCAGCAGCAGTTCGCAGCCACCAGCAATAAGCAGATTGAAGCCCAACACCACCAGTCCGTTCTGCACGAACACACGGTGGGTCTGCCCTTCGCGCCAAAAGCGCCGCTGTCTGAACAGCCATCGGTTGAGATACAAACTCGAAAGCGAGAACAAACCGCAGAGTGCAAAGTCGACAAGCAACTCAGGATACAGTCCGTTTACCGACTGTAGGAAGTCGGGCAGGTCTACCAATATCCAGATGATATCGTACAGGAAGAAGAAGATAAGCGAGTAGACAAGCCACTCAAGGAAAGAGTTCTTGGATCTATGCATAACGAGAAAACTCTGAATTATAGTGTTTTTATTGATACCAGTATCACTATCAGCCCCGCAAACGTAGCGTTTTTCTATCCGCAGTCGTGCTGGCAAATCATCCGCATCAGCTCCTCGTTGGCGCGGTTATCTACAGCTGCGCTTTTAAGTTCGGAGAGATAGTCGAGAGAGGCAGAGCACTCGCCCGTGATGTCTACACCGATCACTTGCTCGTGAGCGTAGATAATGCGCAGCACCGCCTGCAGCTGCAAGAGAGTCATATCACCGTTGCTCCAGTCGGTAACGGCATCCTGCTTTCTGAGCACGTCCTTGTCGATGGAGATATACACCGGCTCGTGAATCAGACTGCCAGCCTTGGAAGGCCACGCACGATGGTGGTCGATCTCCGACTGACTGTAGAACACGACCTTCTCCCTAAGCGCGTCGGGAATCTGCGCTATCAGTTCGTCGGACGCACCGACAACGATGATATTGCGCACGAACGGGTTGTTACGAAGCACGTCCGACACCCATCCGCCGCAAGACACGACACCCTCCCACTGCGGCTGCTGCATATCAGGATGGTGGTCGAACACTATCAACGAGAACGGCTCGCGAAGACGCGACACCCAATACTCCGTGAGATAATGGAAATCGCCCGAATCGATGAAGTGCAGTGCCTTGGCAGGGTAAGGTGCCAATCGGCGGCGCAGCTCCGCCCTCGCCTCCTCGTCGCAATAGCAGTCAACGCCGCTGATGTCGTGGCAGTCGACGTGCGTGATGCACGGGCTCGAAGCAAACGCCTCGTAGTCATACACACCCGTAAAGTTGAGAAGTATTATCGGCTGTTTTGTTATCATGGCTGCTAAGATAAATATTTTTCTTGATCTATGGTGCTTGATATCGTGAAAAACGAGATACCCTAATATGATTCGTACTTCACTCTCACCGCCTTCGGCAGTTTGCTGACGATAAGCCGGTACGACTCGGTTATCAACCGAGTGACGAGGTCGGTGTCGAGCAGTTCGTAATACACGTCGCTCCAGTGTTTCTTGTTCCAATGGAAAGCAGGAGTGACGGCGTCGTAACGGTCGCGGAGCTCCTCGTTGCGGTCGGGCAGCAGCTTGCAGGCGAAGCGCGACGTGCTGCCGCACACGTCGCACTTGCTGTCACCGAGCCAAAGACACAGGAATATCTTGCCCTCAACACGGAAGGTAATGTTGTCGTCGCCGAACGGCTGGTCTTCTGTGACGCCATGCAGCGACAACGTAAAGTCTCTAACTTGCTCAATGTTCATACAAACCGATTACTTTCTATATTTCTTCTCCTTACCGTTGAAGCTCTTCACCTTCATGCCGAGCTGATCGGGAAGGATAGCGTTGAGGAAGATGCCGACGAGAGCAGCGAGAGCCAGACCAGAGAAGGCTACCGAACCGATCTTAACGCCACCATCCGTGCCATACTGTACGCCGATAGACACAACCATGATGAGCGCTGCCACGAACACATTGCGCGACGACGAGAAGTCGACCGATGTCTCGACAAGGTTGCGCACACCTACTGCCGAAATCATACCGTAGAGAATGAGGCTCACGCCGCCGATTGTAGCGGCTGGCATCAGACCGATGAGGCAGGCAAACTTAGGGCAGAAGCTGAGCACGATGGCAAAGCAGGCTGCAAGGCGGATGACAGCCGGGTCGAACACCTTGGTGAGGTTGAGCACACCGGTGTTCTCGCCGTATGTAGTGTTGGCAGGCGCACCGAAGATTGAGGCGAGGAACGTAGCAAGTCCGTCGCCGCAGAGTGTGCGATGCAAGCCCGGCTCCTTGATGAAGTTCTTGCCCACGGTGCTCTGGATGGCACACATATCACCGATATGCTCCATGATTGTGGCGAAGGCGATAGGGAAGATAGCGATGATTGATGTCACAATGAGGTCGAAGTTGGGGTCTTTCATTACAGAGATAGCCGTGCGATCCATATCTATGGGCAGACCAATCCACGCTGCCTCATCAAGTTTCGAGAAGTCGACCTCGCCCAACGCAGCAGCCAAAGCATACGAACCCACGACACCGAGCAGGATAGGCACAATCTTGATGATGCCCTTGCCCCAGATAGATGTTCCAATGACGATAGCAATGGCTGTAACGGCAAGCAGCCAGTTCTGCTGGCAGTTGCCGATTGCCGAGCCGGAGAGCGTAAGACCGATAGCGATGACCATCGGACCGGTAACTACCGGCGGGAAGAAGCGCATCACCTTCTCCGTGCCGAACATCTTCAGCAGGAACGCCATCACGAAATAGAGCAACGACGCAGCTGCAACGCCAATGCAGGCGTAGTTGAGTGCCACCTCGTCGGTTAAGCCCTGCGCCACGCACAACTGCTTTACGGATGCGTAGCCTCCAAGGAATGCGAAGCTGGAACCGAGGAATGCTGGCACTTGCAGTTTGGAAACAAGATGGAAGATAAGCGTGCCGATACCAGCGAAGAGCAACGTGGCACTAACATCAAGCCCAGTGATGAGCGGAACGAGAATGGTGGCTCCGAACATGGCAAACAGATGTTGTATGCCGAGAACTACAAATTTGGGCTTGCCCAGTTGGCGGGCATCGTAAATGCCCTGGTTGTCTGTGTTCATAACTTTCTAATAGTTGGTTTATTGAAATAATATCCTATTTATTGTACAAAGTTAGTATAAAACCATTAAAATGAAGAAAATTTACTCTGGTTTTACACTAACTTTGCACCAAAACACGGATGTCAGAGGCTACAAACAAGGTCTTTTACCTTTGCTTGGTATTCTTCCTTGGTCATACCTCCAGTCTCTATCATTGAGCCAAGTACATCGCCAAGTTCATCAAAAGCAATATCATGATGATATTCTTTTGTTGTCCCATCCTTCTCTCCATAGATACGATAGTACACAGATTGTACACTCACGCCATAGATCTGTAAGCAACTTTATCATGAACCTTATTTCTGCCTTGGGAGCATATTGTTTCTTTGATAACAAGCCAAAGGCATTGCAAGACTTCTTCTAACGAATAATCAACCAAATACACACTTTTTTATAACGAAAAAGAGACAATCTGCAAGAGCTTTTAGGGATAATATCCACTAAAGCTACTTACAGATTGTCTCACTACTAACCGGATTGCTTAACGCAACTAAAACTACATTTATTCAGAATATTTCATTCAATCTTCAAAGTCTTCGTCATCCCAAAGACCGCCGCTACCAGTTTGTCCGTCATCATTTTCCTCATCAAAGAGTGAATAGTCACGTTTTGGGGCCCACCCACAGTCTATCTGTCCTCCAGCTTTAGAACCGCTTCCACTAAGAAGAGACTCGATTCTAACTTTATACACCTTGACTTCAGGTTTTATATAGTTTTTCATTTATCCTTAGTTTTTATTTGATGAATTTCTTTCCATTATGGATATACACTCCTTTGACAGGACGTGACACCTTTACTCCCTGAAGGGTATAGAACGATGCGTCGGCGTCTGTACTATTCGGCTTGACTTCCGTTACAGTAGTAGTGCTTCCGCCATCATCTTCGTCATCGAAGACAATAGCCATCTTGACAAGCGACGGATTTTTCGAGTCGTCCGTCTCATTTCCGAGGAACTGTCCGTTAAAGTCAATATACCCGAACTTCACTCCTACCCCATCGTCTACAACAGTATTTGCCGGAATACTCAAGTAAGCTTTGTTTGCGCCGCTTCTGCCATTCTGCGTAAGGCGGAAGAAACCGATATAGTCGTCTCCTGTCCCATTCTGCTTGTAATAGTTAGTGGAATGGAAGTTTGCAAGACCGAAGAAGCGATGGAGTATTTTTCCATCAGCATCGGTATCAGCATTTCCAAGTTTGTCGATAGCCGTGACTGTCGGCTTGAGATAGTTGTTCCATTCTTGACCGGCATACTCGTCTGCCTTTGTCCACACTGCCGTGTAATTATCACCTTCTAACGGCATTTCAGCCGGTGCTTCCCTCAAGGAGAAATTCAGTGTGGCATAGTCTGAGAATGATTCTCCCTTAGGCACTTCCCCTACGAGTACCACTCCCATATTTGCCGGAATGTACTTGAGCTGACGAAGATAAACAGTCCCCATACGCTCTGAAAGTGGGTCTCCTGCATTCTCCGGTTTTTTGTAGCAATATGCCTCATACACTTTCACGTTGTCGTCGACAGGTGCCATTGCCACATTGTTGCTGTATGTACGGATGAACTTCCCTAAACAATAGGTGAAAGGTATCTTGATGACTTTTGTTCCTGATATGGTATATCGAGAGATGTCTTTACCATCCTTGTCAAGCTCTGGGTAGAACCTTATCGTCCATATTCCTGCGGGACGGTTCCAGAGGATATCCTTCTTATTAGGAGTTGTGCTTCCGAAGCCCTCCTCTTTCTCTCTCGCCGTTGTACGGAACTGCACGTCGTTTGCATCGTCAGCCATACATGAGTGGTTGCCATCATCGGCGGCATCATAAGTAGGTCTTGCAAATCCGGTATTGTTTGTAATATTGCCGTCCGTCTCGCCCCAGTTCTGGTCTGCGTCATGGTTGGCAACAAACCTGAAATGCGATTTGGCGTATTTTGCGTCTACAGTAGATATCGTCAGCGAGAAGCAACGCTCGTTGTCATCATACTTCATGTCTCCTGCGGTAGAAGTGTACTTCCATTTGCCCGTTACTGCATCATAAGTTTCTTCCACGGCATCGCCTATCATAGACATGGTTTTTATCAGGACGTCAGCATCGGCAGCATTGCCGCTGATTACCTGTATACTGCCCGACAGACCGTAACTGCCGTCTTGCATTGACAAATCGTTGTTTCCTTGGTTAGGATTATACTTTATTCTCTTTATACCGTGCAGATTAAGGGTGAAAGGTTTCTGGTTAGCCCATACCTTGTCACGATACTCGTTGGTAGAATTGTAGTCAACACCTCCGTTGCCGAGGAAGAAGAGTTTATCGTGAGTTCCGGAATTATTGTGTACGCTCCCTGTTTCATGAATATCTGACGTTGCCGTTATAGCCTGAGCAAGTATCCCTTGAGTGGATACGTCATTCACAATATAATCGATTGCCCAATAGCTGTTGGAACCATCAAAATAGAGCGGAGTTTCCATATTGTCACTGAATGGTCCCTTGCCACCTATACGAGTGTCATAGAGCGGCTGCGCCGTAGCCCCTTCCATGTTGTCAATAAAATAAGTCACACGTGTATTGGCATCATGCTTCACCTGCCAGTCGGAGGGGTTTCCGTCTTTGTCAAGCGTAAAGCTGAAGGTATACATGCCATCGTCGTCAGTCACTCCGTCATTGCGGGTCACGAGATCCCAGTAGTTGTTGCCCTCTGCTATTTCCGCAGAACCGACAAGTGTCTTTGCCGCTGGTGTTCCACAAATAGTTCCCACAGCTCCGTTTGTTAACGGCAATGCGCTGGTATTATCCTTTGCACCGTGCAGGTTGTATACCTCGCCCGGTCCGTAAACCATCTTATTGTCCAACTCGTCAACAGCAAGAATCTGTGCATGTGCCGTGAGGCATGCCGGGATGCTGAACGCATAGCTCTTGTCTTTTTGCTGTTCGAATTTGAAATACACATGGTTTGTATAGTTTATCGTTGCGCCGTCGCCTCCCGGATTAAATTCTCCACCTCTATTATATGGCGAGAAGAAATTGCCCACGAGATAGTAACCCGGTTCGACATCTGTTGCAGACTGTGCAACAGGCTCACCGCTTTCTCCTGCGGAAAGAGTGTTCTGAGCAAGCTGATGGTTGCTTGGCACTTCATACTTACCAACGCTACCATTGATTGTTTCGGCTGTAAGCAGATATACATCTGCTGCCTTCATCTCCAACATTGTCCCAAGCATCAACATAAGGACAAATAGGCTTTTAGTTAACTTTTTCACCTTTTCAGTATTATTGTGTTATTTATAAATATGCTACGTTTTATGTTAGTAGAGCAGGTCCTGCACATTATGCAGAACCAAGACTACCCTCGTTTTTTGTGTTTTTTTTCGACCGCATATATATATATATATTTGCATTACGCTATATTAGGAGGAATGGAAAATATGGGGAAAGAGCTATGCAAACGTTTGCAAAACCATCGTCTCAACCCTCTGAATAATGCAAGATTTCCAATGAGTTATGCCGTACTGAATCTAACTTTCCTCCGATTGCCCTTATGAAAGGGGGATAATACTACACCATGACCACTATCTTACCATTATTATTCAAATGCCTATAAGTCAAATATGACTCTGAAAGTTGTAGCTTTATGTAGCATCATTGATTTTCAAGATGTTACATAACTTTTATAGGTATTGAAAGATGTTGTATACTTGTCATTTATATTTAGCAAAAATCATCACAGGCCTATGCTTAGAAGCTCCACGATATATCTCCATCACTTTAGTCACACAGTCTCTTGATACCGTGAAGCAGCCACGGCTCTCGGAACCTATCGGGATATACTCCCTATCGCCAGAGAATCTTGTGACTTTTCCTGCTGAATGAATCAAGATACCACGAGTCTCGGCAAGATAGTTGGTCTTGTCAAGCCCACGAAGACGGATGCTCTTCTTAAACTTACTTCCCTTTCCTACCATCACATATCGTCCAAGACTGGAGCAGCCGCTACCGACCTCATTGCTGAACTTAGGCTTGGCATCTGTGTTGCCCTTTCCACTGCCGTGCATACAATAGCTCCTCAACACACACTTTCCATGCTGCAAGTCGTAGATGAAGAACCGCTTCTTGCCCGATGGAATAGAGAAATCCACCAAAATATAATAGTCCGTGCTATAACCTCGTCGCTTGCAATAGTCTCGTACTTGCGAGAGATTCTCGCAATCCACCTTGCCATACCATTCCTTGGCATCGACGTAATTCTTATACAATGGCTTAGTGTACCTGTTATAAATGGGAGGCACCAAAGGGATGCTAACAATCAGCAGCACTATGACAACCAGCAATATGATATATATCTTGTTCATCGCTCTCTTGTATGTTTGGTTTATGAAATGTCGTCCTTCAATTTAATTTGTCTCTTTGTTATTGCGAATAATATCCAACTGAAAAGCGCGCTGGTCAAGATAGGCGCACAATAGACGATGAAGTTCGTTGCACAAAACCCTATGCCAGTAACCCCTGATAAGTATTGAGTGTTTTTTACCAAAATCGATGCACATTCTTCCGTAGATATACCGATAAATCGTCCCCATACTAAAGCTGTTGCCAAGGCATTCATTATCAGCCATACAAGACAAACATAGTATAGACGTCTATATTTGGCTTTTTTATACAACGGCGACCGTTCTCTAAGTTCGCCCATTCCCTTCCACAACCTTATGAAAGCAGGCATAGCGAAGATTACGGGGAACAGCCATGCCAAGTAAACGAATATCACTATAAATGCAGCGTTGTACGAAATACCAAGCATAACAGCTAAGTCGGCATTGATAGCACACAACAAGACATATGGATAGTACAAATATGACGTTGGAATAGTGAGTATCATATTCGTTTGAACACCGAGACGTATTACATATACGACAATGAAGACCAATCCTACACACATCACCAACGTCTTCTTCTTCAACCATGGATACACGGTTAGACCAATACTTGTGATAGACAGCATAACACTACTGCCCCACATGGTGTCTTCTGCATGGAATGGGCTAAGGAATATATATCCTTCGTTTTCTACCACCATGTGGAAAGCCGGCATTTCCACACCATCTAATCCAGCATTAAGAATCCCATAAAGAAGGATAGCCGCAAGACAAATGGCTATCGGAGCCAACACGTAATTGCGTCGCCATACCAAGATGATACTTGCGGCAATGGAAAATGCGCAACATATAGCCATTTGGATCGGGAATGACCAATAAAACAATAATGCAAGTAGAAGCAAGATGATTCCCCAAACGATTATCCATCCAAAAGGCAAGATAAGGAGGTAAATACTCCAACCGACAGAAGATATCCAGTCTTGCACCTTACTAATGGCATCATTGTCATCAACTTTAGTATAATAGTCGGTATTCTTTTCAAGATATTCCTTTACCATACGGCGTTTTACCAGTTCTTTCTTCAGCGAGTTGCCCTTTACTTTTTCCAGTTCGGGCGCAACAGCCTCAATAGCCTCTTCCATTTGTTTTTTGCGCTGTGCATCTCTTTTGCCGAGCATCTTATGTTGTTTCACATACAATGCTGCAATACAAAAGCCACCGATACCTGCGGCCACAATCAGCCATTTCCAATTAATGTATTGGAAACCGTTGAAGCAGCACCACCATATAATTACCGCAAAGCAAACGCATGGCAAGGCAATTCTAATAAATTTCTGCATATTACACTCAACACTAATGTATTAAAAAACTAAAGCCCACATAGCGACACTCAAAAGAGTAGCCTCATGTAGGCTTTGTCTGCTTACTGCTTTGTTACGGTAGCCTTGCGTGTGTTTACGTTGAATGTACCGAACGAAGTCTGCACCTTGTACACGCCATTCTTTACTGCAACGAGCTTGGCAGTAATGCCCATGAAAGAGAAACTTCCGTCTTCATTCTTGTTGATGTTGTAACGGCCGAGAGGGGTGTTCACCACGATATGGTTCTTGGTCACTTCCACTACACCATAAGTAGTGCCCGAAGGAGCATTCTTCACTGTCTGAACCACTTCCTTGGCAGCAGTCTGTACATTGTCGTTACTACCCTTTGCAAAACTTGCTGTGCTGGTTGCTACAACCATCAGCAGCATAATCATTAACTTCTTCATTGTCTTCTATTGTTTTTTTAATGGTTTTGTCTTATTGACAATGCAAAGGTAGTGTGGCTTTCCTGAACCGAGAAACTTTCCGAGGTGACTTGTACAAGATGTAGGGTTTATTGTATATCTTGGCAATTATCGCTTCCTAAGCACCAGCCAAGGAGCTACAGCGTGGTGCTTATCCGTACGATACTTTGCGGCTTTCTCCGTGAAGTATGGGGTTCCGTCGGGAGCACGATAGAAACCGCTCTCGTTGCCACCGGTAAGGTATATGGCATCCACATAGCCATATTCGCGCAAAGCATCGGCGAAGTCCCACAGTGTTTCGGGGTGAGGAGTCTCGATGATGCAAAGGCGGTCGTCCGCGGTACGTGCAATGGCTTTGCGTTCCACCTTGCCATGCAGGAAGAAACGCTGGGGCAGTTCGCCGTTGGACACAAGCACAAACTGGCGGAAATAAGAGCCGTCACGCTCTACCATGTGCTCGCACATATCGTCAAAACGAGATATGCCGATGACCATATTGCCCTTGGCTATGGCGCAATAGCCAAGACGCGACACATCGCTCCGTTTCTGCTCACCGTCGACAACCAACGAGCCGAGATACTTGCCCGTAGCGGTATAGTCGGCAGTACGGGTGTACATCAGCACACTATGGTCGGCGGTGTCGGGTTCCACAAGCGTCAGTTCTGCCTTCACGTTGTGCAACTCGTAGATGTTAAGCGCAACACCGAGCACAGAGTCGGTTTTAAAAACTACTGCCGACGACTCGTTTTGCGCCTTCATATCGTCTAACTTCTTGATATTTTCTTTCGGCGATACAGAAATACTCACACCTATATTATAATAGTAGTTGTAGAGGCGTATGACTTTGTAGCAGCCAAATACAAGCACCACGGTTGCCACAAACCATATGATAGCCAAACTCCACTTCGGCAACCCACCTCGCTTTTTGATGGAATCCGACGAAGCATTGTACTCCATATCGCCATTACTCTCTATAATAATCGTGGGTTCGTCGAGAAGTTTTTGCGAAGAGGTGTTGTTATCATCATTCTCTATCGCGAAAATAGGCTTCTCCTGTATGTCGTTACCTTCTGTATATTTCATAATCATTTACTTTTCCAGTTCCAAAATTGTCTTTAACTCCTTGAGAGCTTCCTTCGAAGCTTTTAACCTAAACCCTTGATTCATGCGATGATCCATGAGTTTCAAATCTTGGTTGGTGATGTTGATGGCGTAAACATAATTTGTGTTTACTATCAGACTCTTGCCAACACGCCTAAAGAAATTCTGTTTCAGCTTGTTAAAGGCTTCCACAAAGTAGTGCAACTGGAACGTCATCGTCACCGACTCTCCGTTGAAGAGATGCACATCACAGTAGTTGCCAGAAGCTTCTATATAGGCTATGTCGTCCGTTGGCACCCTAAACAGTCCAACGGATGTGATAATTTTAAGTCTTTCCATTTAATCCTTACAAATTGTACATAGTTATTACTTCAAAAGGTCATATAATATATACGTCAAAAAACGAATAATATTATATCGTTTGTCAATAATTCCATGGGTTGCTTGTGCGAGAATACCACCATACGACACCAACTAAAATCATACCAGCCAAAACTAACACTCCAATAACTATTAATACTTTCTTCATTGCTTTTTTATACAAAATTAGGCTATGTATATGCTATAAGCAAATCGTTGCAGATGGTTTGTATGAAATGATATAGAAAATGTATAAAACTACACTATTGGTCGATCGGCTCAAAAGCCCGTTAAATATACACAAAATCGGCTCAAATGAACCCTATTATTGGCAAAAAATGAGTAAATTTGAGCCGATTAATAAATAAAGAATATGACAATAGATATAGAAATATTGCAGTTTTTACATTATCATCCCTTGGCAAATAGGACAGAGATTATGGCGGGGCTTACGAAAGCTCCCAGTGATAGTACAATGAAAAGGCTAGTTTCTGCCGCTGTTAAGGAGGGAAATATTGAGACGGCTGGACGTGGTCCTGCTACGAAGTACAAACTTACTCCACAGGCTCACGTAACAATGCCTTTGGATTTAGCAACTTATTTTGATAAAGATATTGATGAACGCGAAGTACAAGAATCTTTCAACTTTGATTTGATTCGTGATGTTCTGCTTAAGGTGGAGATTTTCACAAAAGAAGAACTTGAAGTGTTGAATGCAGCACAAATGGAGTTTTAAAAAAATACTGAAGGTATGACAGAATTGGAATATCGTAAGGAGTTTGCTGTGAAGACGTATTTTTAGAGAAAATACCCGTTGGCGGAATGAGTCATAAAGTAAATCGTTTAATAATGGTTTGAAATAGTCATCGTAACTTTGCACTCGGAATAAGAACAACTTTGTAGTCGTTAATAATGTGTATTTACACAAAATAGACTAATAAGGATATATGGTAATCCGTAGAGTTCTTGGTTAGAAATAAAAGAACAGAATGAAATCACTGCAAAAATAGTCATATGGTGCGACTATTTTTGCAGTAATTCTTACAGCATCGTACCACCCATCTGTTGTTATATGACGCAATGGCGTCATAAGCATTCAAACGCCCACCCATGCGGTACATCACGCCCTTGCACATCGCTGTCAGTCATCCAGAGTCCCTGTATTTCTTTTGCAGTTGGACTGAATAGCCTTTCTTCTTTAACCAGTCAGCAAACAATAGTCCTGTCGGTGCGGTATTGGCAAGCAGTTGGTTTATTTTTGTTCCGTATAATATACTCATAGTTTATTGCAAAGCTAAATATCTAACTACAAAGATATATGTTTTGTTTATTCTCACAAGGATTAGTTAGAATTATCGCCATGAAACAAACTAAAAGTATAACTGTGTGGCGAATCATGTCTTGTTGGTAAAATAAATTCCGCAGAAGGTAATGAGTTTATCTGCTTAATACCAAAATTAAGTTGGTAGCTTACCACTTTATATAGTGGTAGACAAAAGTTTTTGATTCCCCCAAAAGGAGGACTACCAAAACATAAAAATAAAAAGTCCTGTAAATCTTTCGATTTACAGGACTCTGTTGCGGAGAGAGAGGGATTTTATACCACTCTACCATCTTCTGTAACTCGTTGATATTCAAGTGCCGTCTTTAGGCATTTTCGCTTATTTTGCACGAAAAATGGCGCAGAACTGGCGCAAGACAAAACGTCTTAAAACACTGTGTATGAATGACTTTTGTTACACAATTTAACTATTTTAAGAAATCTATCGACTCTATTTTCTACTCCACCCCTCAAATCTTTGAGGAGATTATGGCATTACGACACTCGCTTCTTACTTTTAAACAAGTCGATTGTCATTGTTTTCTGTTTATCATCTCATAGCCTTTGTATTATGTTTATGAATTGCCCTTATGAATGGGGATAATACTACACCATGACCACTATCTTACCATTATTATTCAAATGCCTATAAGTCAAATATGACTCTGAAAGTTGTATCTTCATGTAGCAATATTGATTTTCAAGATGTTACATAACTTTTATAGGCATTGAAATATGTAGCCTACTTGTAGCGTCTTGTAGCACGATGTAGCACGATGTAGCGTTATATCCTATTATTGGTACAAAGTTAGTATAAAACAATTAGAATAAAGATAAATTCCTCGTGTTTAACACTAACTTTGCACCAAAATACTGATGTTAGAGGCTACAAACAAAGTCCTTTACTTTGGCTTGGTATTCTTCCTTGGTCATACCTCCAGTCTCTATCATTGAGTCAAGTATATCGCCAAGCTCATCAAAAGCAATATCATGATGATATTCTTTTGTTGTTCCATCCTTTTCTCCATAGATACGGTAGTAATCAGAGCCTTCATCCAAAGCAATATATACCTTGCCCTGAAATTGGAAACCATTCACTTGCATGACAAGAGCCGCCATAGTGAAGTCTTCGCCATTGACATTCTTGACAATTTGGGTAGCATACATCTTTGAGATGCCCCAACTATTGATAACGTCTATCGAGGTTGTGTGAAGCAATTGGGAGAAGATGGTGTTCACAACGCTTCTTACATGTTCTCTGTCTAATGTTTTCATTCGTATAATCTTTTAAGTGGATATTCTTATATTAAGCCAGAAGTCTCTTTGCATATTTACGCAATCTTTGCAGGTGCTCCTGTTGGCTCATGCCGCCTGTCTCAATAACCGTATCGAGCACTTGCCCCAAGTCTTTATAGGCAATACTCTTCTTCTCCTCATGCAACATTCCGTTCTGTTCGCTATACAAGCCAAAGGTTTGCTTAACTCGGTTATTGGTTACATAGAGCCTGCCTTGGTAGTTGAAGCCATTAACATCCATCATCAAGGCAGCCACGTTTTTCTCCATTCCATCAACCATGATTTCTATTTGAGTTGCAACCTTGTTTGTTATTCCCCAACTATACACCACATTTAGAGGTGTGGTGAGAGCCAACTGCTGCAATATGATGCATGCAGTTTTTCCAATCTGTTTCTTCCTTAATCTCTTCATATTTCAAAGTGGTTATGCAAAGGGTAAAGCAGTGAACCTTACCCTTAGCGGTAGGTACTAATCAAATTCAAATGGGTGTATATAATAATAGATGTCCTCCGAGTCGTACTCGTATTCGTTGATGAAGTCCACCATTTCTTCCTCTGTCCGCTCGCCTTGGTTAATGCCGGTCTTCTCACACCATGCCTCAATAGCATCGCAGATGGTGTCATACACATCTTCACAAATATCTTCAAAGTTGCCACCAGAAGAACTTACACAACACTCTTCTGGAAAGAAACCTCCTTCATCGTGGACATAAAATATCTCACATCCACATTCTATCTCACGGTAACTTATTGAAAGTTCATTGCCAAGTACCTTGTTCAATTCATCAAAGAACAGGTCGCAAGCAGACCATGCACTTTCGGTGTCAAACGACAACAGCCCTCCATCCTCGTCATCCTCGAACTCTGCCCAGTAGATATGTCCACGGACTGATATACAACTATGCTCATAGTCAAAGCCATAGTGCTCTGCCAACTTGTAAAGATAGACATCCTTACTATTCACCTCCATCATCTGAAGAGTGTTCCAAAGGTTGCTCAATGCCTTGCGTGAACCTCTCACCTTGTACTGCGTGTCACAAATATTGCTCATACTTAAAAATTTTTATTTTCCCTTTCGTAGTAAAACTACTTCCGGGATTTGTTAGAAATTATGTGCCTTAAAAAGGTGTTATGCACATCGAAGCAAGGTTTGGCACCAAAATACGACCCGTAGGCGTGGAGATTTTGGAAGCCAAGCAGAGCCTTGACCTTGCAAAGCGATAAGGCATAACAAATACCTTTGCACAATAATTTCAATAAATCTCGGAAGTTATATTGAGTATGAAAAAAGAACCGCATACCCTGTCTACAAAGGTATGCGGTAAAATATAGGATATTGCTGATGCAAGCAGCAAGACGAAGAGAAAAACCATGGTGGGTGATGAGTCAAAGGTGATAACCCATACCTACGGGAAAGGAACAAGAACTAGGGAAGCAGCATCCCCCAAGAATGTTGGCAAGACGAAAACAACCATTCACTTCAATGGTCGTGAGTTCAACTCCTTTGAAGAGATGAACGACTACATGGCTAACGAGGGAGCTTCTGACCCCAACAATGATATTCTGATATGGGACTCTCTCCTATCTATAACCATGACCTTTGTCAATGTCAAGATGGTATCACCAGTAGGAGATGACGAATATGGCAAATGTACTTACCGAGGTAAGGTATATGAAGGCAAGATAACCTATGAGGGCAACAAACTCTTTGTATGAGGGAATTTTGTTAAAGAAATATAAAAGAGAATAATGACGATTGGCAAATTTGCCAATCGTGTTTTTTTGTTGTATTTTTGCAGCGATTCCAAATGTGGCGACAACACATAAAATACGGCTGGGATTATTAGATTTAATAATTAAAGAACAAATTATGGAACCCAAAACAAAAGTAAGATGGGTAGATGAAAAGCGAGTCTATGTGGAAACTCCACAGGGCGATGACTTTATCGTTGGCTTCCCAGATGAAAGCCTCTACCGCTGCCAAAAACAAGCCTCTTGGTTTCAAGTGGACAAATTTGTGGCATCCCTTTTTGACAAGTATTATGAAGGAGATGCAAGTGTTATCATGGGAGAAATCAACAGGCAGATGTTGATAAACCATGTAGGTTCAATCTTCTCTTACTATTCCTTTGACAAGGAGTCCGTTTCAAAGGAACGTGTCCGTATAGGGCAACGCATCCGAGAGCTGCGTGAAGCAAAAGGAATGGATGCAAAGCATCTGGCATTCTATGCAGATATTGATGCAGCCAATCTTTGTCGTATTGAGTCTGGCAAATATTCTGTCGGATTGGATATACTCACAAAGATAGGATATGCTTTGGGAATGGAAATAGATTTTGTTGAACCTAAACATCAGTAATCTTATGGTAGATATCAATGAATATACTCGTGAGACAACTTGCGAGTATAAGGGTGAGGTATATTCTGTTCGCGACAATGGAGCAGTAATGCGCCACGCTCGCGAAGGAAAAAAAGCGAGAAAATTAGATAATGTCTGGACTTTCGGAACAAAGGATAAGGCGAAAGGCTATATGATGATAAGCTCGCACAGAGTTCACATAATAGTAGCCAAGGCATTCATTCCTGGCAATGAAGATGGGAAGATGGTGGTCGATCATATAGACACCAACCGTTGTAACAACAGAGTTGAAAATCTAAGATGGCTGACAAGGCTTGAAAATGTACTGCTAAATGAAGCGACTCTTAAGAGAGTAACCTACCTTTGCGGAGGAGATATCAATAAGTTTATCGAGAATCCCTCATGCCTACAAGATTTAACAGGAAGCAACCAAGATATCATGTGGATGAGAACGGTTACGCCAGAAGAAGCCAGACTTGCTATGGAACATATTTCTTCATGGGCTAAAAGACCAATATCTTCATACAAGATGATGAAGGAAAGAGAAACGACAAAGGATTTTGAAGACTGGCTGAAGAAACATGAAATCAAAGAAACCAATCCTTTCTTTGGGAATGGTAAAGTAGAAAAGCAAAGAACTTCAACAGAAGAAACCAATAGCGATAAAGAAGCATGGGAAGAAGTCCGAAGGGCACTCACCGCTCCTCGGACAGAGCAGACAGAGTATCAAAATCCCATGATGAAAGAGTTGGAAGAGAGAGAAAGGCTTGCGAAAGAAAAGAAGGAGTCTTTAACAAAAGGAACTTTCCAAATAGGGTTCTATGATAAGATGCAGTTTCCACTTTGTCCAAAAGAAGCCACAGGAGGATTGGATTCGTATGCAAAAGAATTACAAATAGGCACTGTGATAGCCATAAGTGAAAAAGGCGACGAATACACAATAGCTTCTTTAGGATGGACAACGGAATGGGATGCTATCCAAGTGGAGTTAACAAATAACGGAAAAAGAGCACATTTCTATATTCATATAAAATATGAAGAAGGAATGTATGTTCATTGTAACGGAGAATATAGAGACCAGTATAGGTTCTGTGATTCACCAAACGTCTTGCAATGCGGAGCAAGAACACAATGCTATTTCCCTCTTTGTCCAAAAGAAGGAAACATTACTTTGGAGGAATACGCGGAAATTCTTCAGAAGGATGTGTTAATTGAAAAGAACCAGTATTGTGATGGATATGTCATTGATAGAGAAATTACACATTCCACAGATGGACACCCAATTCTCTATGTCAGTGTTAGTATGCCTAACTCCTTCAAAAACTATGGCGATATGATTATCTTTATAGAGAACGGAAAGGTAATTCACCAAATAGGTAGGACATATTTTGATGAACGTGCCGTGTTGAGGGAGTTCTGCATGTTGCGTGGCCAAGAATGGGACGATAAAGAAGAGATAATGGATGATTATTGTTAAATCAAAGGAGCGGCAGGAATGTCGCTCCTTTTGATTACATGATTCCTCCAGTATCAACAGCCACAGGTGATATGTCCGCCTGTGGGAACTTCTCACACCCGATGTAGAGGGTTTCAAAAGCATCCGACCCATCGGTACGGTGTTCGAGTAGGTCTTCTTCCGACTCAGCTTGTCGTGAAGCAATTTTCCAATTTCCCAATGAGCGGTGCCGATGGCAGAACATACCGTTGTTGCCACCATTGCTCTTGTTTTGTCAATAACTGCGACAGCCTGTCGCAGAATTGCATCATACTCTGATTCTTGAATCTGTACAATATCTGCCATGGCTTTAATCTTTACCTGTTATAAGCTCTCGTTTGTCAATATCAAGCTGAATGGCTATCTTATCTAATGTGTACAGGTCTGGTTGAGACACATTGGTACACCACTTGCTCACAGTTGCAGGGTTCTTGCCTAGTATTTGCAACTTATTGTGTACCAATTTGTTTTGATTAAAACGGTAGAAAAGTGATTGCATGGATTTAATGGAGGATGAAAACGACGAAGATTTAACGTATTTAACTTTTGTAAGCCACAAAAATGGAGATGGTGTGCATATTTTGTGCAGAAGTTATTCTCGCAAGGAACAACTCTGGCTATCTCCGATCTTTTGTTGCCTACAAGGCACAAAAACTCTTAATAATCTAAATAAGCATTTATAAGTTTTTATTTTTGAATAAAAGTTCTTATGTTGTCGATTGTTTTGTGTATCTTTGCGTTCAAATTAAAGATGTTTGCAAATGAAAGATTTGAATCGTATTAAAGTTGTTCTAGTTGAAAAGAAGCGAACAGCTAAGTGGCTCGCAGAGGAACTAGGCAAGTTTGTATGTAACCATACCAAAACAACTGATAATAACTGATACAAAGAAATAATAAAATGCTGAAATACAGCATTTTCTAAATTTTAACACTTCAAATCTGATATTTGGTGGTTTCCAATTTTCCGCTTAAATTTGCAACGTATTTCTACCGTGGAGAATGTGAAGAGCTTTTTTTTGTCACTTTGCGGACTCAGTTGACAAGGGTTGACAGGAGTGAACAAGTGAAGACAAAGATGCAGTCATATCTTCGAGAATCGTGACGATGCGGAATGAGTTGACATAGGTTGAACATAGTGCATCATGATTGACAAAACGGTGGAGATACACAAAACGAGTGTAAAACCATCAAAATCGCATCAAAATGAAGACAACCAGAAAGTGCGCATTCTGCGGAAAAGAGTTCGTTGTAAGAAGCGGAATGCAGAAGTATTGCTCAGAGCAATGCCAGACCAAGGCGAAAGAGGCTCGCAAGAAGAAGCAACGTGACTTCATCAATGCCGTTGAACCTGTCATTGATGTGCAGAGCCAGGAATACCTTACCTTTTCAAAAGCCGCCATCCCTATGGGATGTTCTCGCCAGTACATTTACAAATTGGTAAATGAAGGCAAACTGGCAGCATCACGCATCAGTTCAAGAATGGCATTCATCCGCAAGGCAGACATCGAACAAATGCTTGCCGGCAATCCTTATCACCGTGTCCTTCCCACTCCTAAGCCTAAGAAGGCAAAATCTTCTTCTTCCCTTTCGTCAAAAGAAAAGGTGACAAAAGGGAATGGAATAACACAATCCCATTCAGAAGAACCACTTGACTACATCTCTGGCGAGGAAGTCATGCAGATATATAAGGTTAAGAAGTCATGGCTTTACACCTCTGCAAAGCGAAACGAGATTCCTGTTTGCTGAATAGCAGGCAAGAACTATTATAGCCGAAAGCACATGGATGAACTCTTCGGACTAACCTTCGATGCAGACAGCATCAAGGAATGGGTAACAACCGAGCAAGTCCTTCAACTCTACGGGATGAACTCAGGTTCCATTCATTCATACGCCTATCGCCATCATATCCCAACCAAACGAGAATATGGCGTTACCTACTATTCAAAAGATCATCTGGATGAACTCCGCAGAACCGACCTCGTATCTGATGACCGATACTACACTACAGCAGAGGTTGCAGAGAAATACGGAATGTCCACCGCCAATGTAGGAGTCATAGTCAAGACAAAGCAACTCACCAAGGTAAAGGTAGGAGTCAGAAACCTCCTTCTCAAAGAAGAGATAGATGGTGTTATGGCAGAGCGGATGGCACAATTCGGTTCATACATCATAGCATGATTATCCAACATAAACCAGTTGAAAAGGGTAAAACTACATGCGTAACTCACCAAAGAGGACACAGCAACCACCATCAAAACCAGTTATTGAGTAATTACTGACGCATTATCACATATAATATTGATAATCGCCACATAATGTAGTTCCTTTGCCCTCGCTATGAGACGCATAGCCTCGATTATTCACTAAAAACTGATATTACACATGAGTAACATTTGTAAGACTGTCACCTTGCGCAAGCGTTCCATAAAGAATGGTACGATGCAGAGCTTCTATCTTGACTACTATCCTGGCTATAGGGATGAGTCAACGATGAAGGTGCAGCGACATGAGTCACTTGGCATCTACATCTACACTAAGCCAAAGAACCAGCGTGAGCGTGACTACAACGACAACATGACGGAGAAGGCAGAAGCCATCCGTTGCCGTCGATTTGAGAGTATCGTCAATGAGCAATACGATTTCTTTGACAAAGAAAAGCAGAAGGGGGACTTCCTTGCCTACTTCAAGAAGAAGGCAGAAGAGAAGAATACCAAGTGGGAGAACGTGTACAAGTACTTTGAGAGGTTCGTGGAAGACAAGTGCACCTTCGGAGAGATCACCGTTGACCTCTGCGTCAGATTCATGGAGTATCTGCAGACAACACCGCAGATACATCGCACTGAAAAGAAACTGTACACCAACACAGCTGCAGGTTATTGGTCAACCTTCCGTGCCGTACTTCACACCGCCTATCGTGACCACAAAATAAAGGAGAATCCGAATGGTTTCCTTGACAGAATAGACACGATACCAACGGAGAAGGAACATCTGTCACAGCAAGAGCTTATCACACTTGCAGAGACACCTTGCAAGTTTGAGGTATTGAAGATTGCCTTTCTCTTTTCTTGCCTTACAGGACTTCGCAAGAGTGACATCATGGCACTCACATGGAACAAGCTTCAACCTTATGGTGACGGAGGCATGTTTATCACTGTCCGTATGCAGAAGACTCAGCAGCTTATAAAGAATCCTATCAGCGAGGAAGCACTTGAACTCATTGGTTTTTATGATGAGGATCCTGAACGTAAGCCAACTGACAAAGTGTTTGCTGGTCTCAAGAACTACATGACACAGAAACCTCTGAAGAAGTGGCTTGATGCAAGTGGAGTAACCAAGAGCATCAGCTACCATGGGAGACGTCATACATTCGGCTCATTACAAGTTGATGCAGGAACAAGCATCTATGCCGTTCAGCACATGCTCGGTCTTAAGAATGTTGCCACAACACAGATATACGCAGACATGGCAGATGAGACAAAGCGCCAGAGCGTTGACCGCATAACATTGAAGCCAAGAGTTAAACCAGCATTAAAAGTGGTAAACCAATAGGCTGAAATTAGTGATAGACTAGTGCATACTTCAAAAATAGCAAAATAGTAGGATAGAAATTTATGACCCGATTATCCTTTATAATAGTTTCCCACATGGGATTGAATCCATTTGGGAAACTATTGTTGTGATCTATGCAAGCTTGTTCCTCTGTATAGTTCTAATTAGTAGAACTTGTGAAGAAAACTCCAACTTGCTCATTTGACAGAGTTGCATTTTGTCTTCCTTGTTATTTCCCTACCGTCATTTCAAGCGCAAGCGCATCGTCAAAAACTATCATTTTGGCTTCTATAAGAGGGTACTTCTATACATGCAAGTAGAAGCTTCAATCTATATTATGCACTTGATAATATGATTTGTTTCTATAAAGCAAATCATCCATGGAGCCTCTCTTCAACAATTGGCAAGAATATAATGGTGATAATGATTTTAACGCATCTAATGCTTTTGGTGAAGCAAGTACGAGCCATCCTTCACAAGCTTCGTGATTTGTACGACCACGAAAATGCGTATTACCACACTGCCAGTAAATAGATTCAACCATTCGCTCGCCGTTCGCATCCTGCCATGCAAAAAGATCTTCTTCCAGAGGTTCCCATCCGAGCGTATATGCGCATGCAGGATTAATTGCGATCCACTGTTGCTGGAGGCGATGCCCAGTAAAGTAACCATCTCTTACAATAATAATATTAGGATCATTCTTCCCATACGACAAATATTTAGCAGTAGGACGCCAAAAATGCGAATCTCCGAAAAACTTGTTTTCCTTTGGCTTGTCCGCAGAGTAAGAGACTTTCATGTTAAACTCCTCTGCAGGAGTATTGTCGGTTGGCTTAATGATTTGTGTCCACTCTCCAATAACAAATTTATCGTTATATGTCTGCATCGGCACTGTTAATCGGGGAGATTCTGAGCATTTATTCTCCCATCCTTTTTCTGTGGTAAATGATTGTTCTGGTGCAATCCGTTGTATAAAACTAGGTTTAACATTTTCATGAATCCGTATTTCCGAAAAATCTTTCGTCATGAATACAGAATCATCATATTTGCCTTCTATGACACCACTATCTATCAACTCAGAAGCAACTTCCATCATACCATCAATAGCCGCTTGTGCTCGTGTGCGGCGATATGGGAATCTTAAGCCTATATTCAAATAGTGTTGCCCCAGTCGCTTGTCTGCCTCATCACTCCAATCCGATAAGTTACCATAGTGACTCATCAGTTGTACAGCGCGCGTATCTATATTTATCTTCTCAAAATCTGTCACATACGAAAGATAGCCCTGAATATGAGACGCAACAGCCATAATACTAGTAGCATCCTCCCAATCAACACTACCTTCTAGAATACGCCTATTTCCAAAGTCGAGACTCGTATGTTCAGGTAAATACATACTATAAACTGACGGCAAAGTCACCTTTGGTGGGCATGGAATATCGTGCTTCTGATCAATAAGTATTGCTCTTGCGTAAATTCGATTTTGATAATGCGGAGAGGTTGCATTTGCCGTTGCAACATGGTTGAATACTGCCAATTTAATAACGTCTAATTCCCGAACATACATGCCAATCTCCAACACAATGCTTGCAGAATCAGTGGGAATACGTTGAACCAAACTTTCTTCATCCACAATCATCTTTGCCAGAATCATCTTCGCCTTATCAGCGATACACAATACTGGCATTTCTGCAAGAAACAATACCCAATCAAATAATACCTCACACACACTTTGATTTGTGAATGACAGTTCAGGAACAGCTGTGCTGTTGCAAGTATTCTCACGCAATATGCGGTTCATGTACGACAGTTTCTCTTCGTACATCTTTAGTTCATCAATATCATTAGTCAACAAAGGCAGGATTTCGTCCCAGTAGTTCATAAAAGAATAACAACTGCCATTACAGATGTCATCCGCAATCATATCGAAGGCGATGTTTCGCCCCTTACGTTCGTCAATTCTGACCAGCACTTTACATGCATCAAGTCTTGTGCCTCCATCATAATGTCTAATCCATCCGCTCGAACCTGACTCATTTAAAGCCTCCATTGCCTTTGTCCATGCCTCCTCAGCTTTTCCTGATAAGCGGAGACTCTCTGCTTCTTCGCATAATTGCGTCGCAAGTCTTTTGGTGATACAAGTCTCTGCATTTTTCCGCTCCGACCCGACAAAAACTTCTATTTTCTTAATCATAGCCTCATGGACAGATTCTGAGCAATTCGTTAAAATACAACGCTTAAGTTCAGTAACATAGTCATTGAAGGCCTCGCCTAAAACGTCTCTGCCTCGTGCACATATCTTAGTCAGTAAACTTGTATCCGCATCATAAGTATCGCAAAGATACAAATGCACCTGAGTATAGTACCTAAATATCGCATTATATTCATTTACACATTGCGCACACTGTAATAAATTATGTATTATAGTACAAGAAACAGCCTCAAAATAGCTATACTCCGAATCAAGCAACCACTTTGCCAATTCAACCCCCATACCAGAATCAAGAGAAACGACATCTTCAAGTAACTGTTCTGCCGCACTAGAACCGATACGTGATTCACTCACATCATTGATATATCCGAGACGTTGAGTCATCCAATGAATTCTTGAAATAGCATTAGATGGATCCACCTTGTTGGCATTCCCTATCCATTCAGCAAAGGTTGTTGGTTGGTAATCCTTTCGATAACCAACGCCAAACGACTCAACTATCATTGAATGGAACAAATGATCCGCATGTTCTATCTCTCCAAGTTCAAGCCATGCCTTACCTTGGTTATAAGCATTGGATGCCCTACCGTCCAAATCCTGATAGTGCATCATATCTGTTTCTAGTTTTTTGAGCATTATTTTACATAGCCCAATATTAGCACCAGAATGGTATAGTGTCAATATAGCATGACGCTTTTCATCTGAATCCGCATTACATGAGACTGTTTCAAAATACGAATTAAAGTTCTTAGCAACGTTATCTAAAGTTTCAAAACCAAAATCTCTCGCCAAATCTATGATGTACTCATAGTAATCCTTTCTCTGTCGAGCTATGGTATATGAATACTTATGTTGATGTTGTTTCTTCGTCCTGTCGAAGTATGTCAAATAATTATCCAACACCGATAACAGTTCGTATTCCATTGCTTTACCAGCAGGAACTTTTCCTTTTAATTTCGCAAGATACAATAGCTTTCGAGCATATTCTTCCATCAATGCATTGTCGGGGTCAGAAGTATCTGAAGGCACCAAGTCTGTTATCTTATCGTCGTATCCGCAGAAGGCTCGGAGTTCTGCATATTTCAGATGAGGGCGCAATTTTTCAAACTTATCCTCAAATCCTTTTAGATCCATTGAATCCAAATATGCCCATGTCACGTGGCTCAAATAATATTCTATATCCTCCACGGACTTACCAAGAGTGTGACACAACCTTGCCATCTGTAAGTATGGTTTGTTCCCTTCAGGCAATTTTTCAAAGGTCCCTCTCAATACTTCAAAATAATGATTGCTGCGCATAGACTCCCTTTTCTTCAACAAATAAACAATTGCATCACGATACGAGATATACTGCATGGTGAGATTAGTGACAAAATGTTTGGCGACATATTCCTCCATCTCATCCCATCGTTCATTATCTATAAGCGATTGAATTACTCGCAGTCTCAACTGATTGATTACATAATCAGCATCAAAATCTTCATTGTCGTGGGTTGCGAAATCAATCAGATATGAAATGAAAACAGGTATCTTGCTTTCCAATATGGACATTGGGATAAACAACGGTGCCGTATATACCCATTCCTTAAGCAACGATAATCTTTCGCGTAGCGCATCGTACCTGTTATAATGCTCCTCTGGTCGATGGGTCAAAAAATCAGGATAAGAAAGCTCAAATAAGCAATTTGCTTCGGGATTATCGTTTTTACTACGGAATAAACGAGCCAATTTCAAAGCATACATTTGATTACAATGCAAAGTCTTGTCCTCACGAATCTGCATCTTTGCCTCATTCGTATAACCTAATGACAGAAGTTCCTCTGTCAGCGTCAGAGAAGAATAGTCTTGCATACCCATTTGGTCAAGTTGACTCTTAAAGAGCATATACCTTGTTAGAGCATACACATCACGCCGTTTAGCAACCAAATGAATAGCACAATTCAAGTCGCGCTCTACATGCCATAGCGGACGGAATTGATACAATTGTTGTTGGAGATTCTCAGGATTAATAATCTCCAGAAAAGCGTCATGCTCACCAGCATAATAAAGGTACGAAGCTTCATTCCATTGAGATTCCACCTTTGAGTTATGGAAATATCCTGCGAGCTCTTTGTAGTAGCACCTATTGATAGCCTCGTTATATTGTTCATCAAAAACGTCTGTAGCTGTAACGTTGAGCAGATACTGCCGGAAAGAATTGTGGAAAAAGGATATAGTTCTGACCCCATTATTCCATAAAAAAAGGTGATGTAACTTATTCTTTAAATCCATCATCACTTGCGCATCCACTTTCCATTCCTGTACAAACCCCAGTTTAATACTTCCAGACACACGAGCCAACAGCCCTAGAAAGTGCTTCATGTGTGCATTATCCAGGTTTTCGTGCTGCAAAGCAACTCTATAATAGTTCTCTATCTCACCATCATACACAGGCAAATTAGTAGCAATCTCCAAACCATGTTCTTGAATTTCATTCAACATGTATCTGAGATACAATGGGTGACCTTGAGACTTTTGCATCAGTATATCAAGCAGACTTTGCGGGATTGTTTCAACTTTCAGTATCTTCGATGCCAGTTCCTCTACTTCGCTGTAAACAAAAGGAGGCATACTAATGGTATATTCGCCTTTTTTGAAGAGTTGAAATATACTATCATTCAGATAAAGATTATTGAAATGTTGGCTACCAAGAATAAAGATTACTCCTTCGGGAATATCTGAAGGAGAAGGCATCACTCGCATCAATGTCTCAGTACATGAAATATACTCCCTGGTAATATGATCAAGACCATCTACTATTATTATCGTTTCTAGTCCTGTATTTTCATAGTCTTCTGAGATGGCATCCATTTGCTTATAGAACCTGTTCTTCAGATCAGCAAAATCCGCCTTCGATGGTAATGCCCTTTGATCAGTCTTTATACCTGCAGCATCTATCTTCTTCACGATGTCAAATAGAAACGTTGTTGCATCACCTCTACGATCATCATTGTTCATCGTCGATGATGGGTTGGTGAAATCAAACGCATAATAACGGATAGATCTGTTAGGCAAGTTTCTTGACCATTGAGTAAGAATAGTTGACTTACCTGAACCAGGGCTGCCTTGTAGAAAGACATATCCACTATGGAGTTTTGACAGTTTCTCATTCAATAGGGAGATTGCGTTGACATTTGGTTCGTATGATAAAGGGGTAACATGCAAATTATGGTCATATTGCGTGTTCATCCTCTGTTCAAATTTTAGAGCTCTGACAATTTCACTCAAAGAAGCAAGAACTTTGCGCTCTTTGCTCGCAACCATCTGCTGGATGAGTCTACAAATAGCCAAGATGTCTTCCGTGCGTTTATCGTCTGCAATATTCTCGACATCTACTACTTCCTGCTGATACCCAGCTGTAAAAATAAACGATCCCCAAAACGCTCTCCAGTCAGCATTTTCGAGTTTCAGATTTGATTGCAGATCTTTAATTACCTTATCCCATTTGGCGTTTACATTTATTCCTTCTTTCAAAGCCGGTATTACTTCTGAACAAAAATCAACAAATCTGCCGATGGGTTCCCCATTTTCATTCATGAGGCTCTTGTCCTGACTGCTAAGTGCCCGATTGGTAAGCAAATGGGGTATGACATGCTTATGTGGATATAGTTTACATAGTTTTTGCCACCCCCACACAACGCCAATAAGAAACTCTTGAAAATTTAGGTATGTAATATTTGCTTCAACAGTAGTCCATTTAACCTGATAAGCATGGACCTCATCTTTGGTGACAAAACAAATATCATCGAGTTTGCCAACATTTTCTTCAGAGTCAGCCACACGTATTTCTTCCAAGGATTTATCAAGAATACAATCGTATACACGACATGCAAACTCGTCGTATTGTGGCAAATATCCACCCATTGCAGCTCTTTCGCCAGCACCAATAGGCAATATATTAGATTTAGTATCCATATTCGTTTATTTAGGTTCTTCGATATCTGACTTTTCTGATTGTTTTTTGTTTTCTATTGCCTCCAATAAACCTCTCCAATTTGCAATTACGCCACCATCTTCTTGTTCAACATATGCACTTTCTGGCTTTTCGATAGGCACAGACGCGCGAAATGGAATTATTGGTTGCATATCTCCTTGGCTGGAGTATCGATAAAAACCCTCGAAGAAACAATCTTTATATCGGAAAGTACCACCGTATGCTTCTTTATATCCACGAATTGCGAAAAAGACATTATATCCACAATGAAGGAAAATATTCAACAAACTACGATTCATTAACAAACCTCGTTGGTAGAATCCGTCCGAAGGATAAATATTGATCGCTGCAATTTTCCCTTGAGCATTCCTAATTATTCCTCGCTCTGCTACATGTAGATTGAGTTTTTCCATAACGACAGGTATAGGTATACCTACATTTGCGAGCACTTTATCTTCAATATCCAACACATCCATCTCCTCTTGGAGCTGCTCCATACACAAACGATATACTTGACAAGGTGCGCCCAAGTCTTCCGCCATGTCATGATTATATCCTCTACATTTATAACTCTCATGCCAAGGGTACTCACCCCATAAGAAATCATACTGACCTCCATTACGGAATGTATAGGTGTCTATATCGTTGGTATGTTGAGCTAAAAAGTTTGTAAATATCTCTGTATCCTCTTCTTTGACAAGAAAAGTTTCAATATTTACGCTCTGATTGCAAGTGATCCCATCAACTGCGTATCTAGTGTTATCTGAATACATAAGTTTTACCCATTCGTCATTGTCACCACATTTCATCAAGAAAGTAAAAGGAGGTAAAGTCCTTTCATCGGCTGCCCATCCAACAGGATCCTCTGGATGTATCGCATATTTGCCCTGATCTCTAAATCTCAGCTGATATTCTGCTATTAAAATTTCAGCATCATCTAATGACGGATCAAAAAGCAAATTATATTTTGTATGCCAAGGCTTTGCATGTTGCATAAACTCCTTATGACCGCCTACAGTCTTCTCAAATTTTACCCAATAGTTATCACAAAAATAGCTGACTATTTCATAAAGAGCAAGCATCTGATACTTTTTGCCCATTCGTTCCTTACTTTGGTCAAAGCGATTGCTACCTCCAGAGATGGTAGAGTCGTAGTAGTCCAGACCGTTCGACCAACCGATTTCTTGAGTAATTATGAACTCTATGACCTTCACTATATCTTCCAATAATACTGGATAGTTATCATCATCTTTCCAAAAGAAAATATCGCTTGCATTTGACCAATTTCCATGCAATGTATATCTATAAAAGTCTCCTAATTTGTCCAAAGACGATTTTATGCGATTTGCCCCTTTCTTATCTGGTAGTTTGCATCTTCCTGCGTCAATCTCTTTGCAAGCCTTGTCAAACCAATCTGTATCCCATGCACTGCATTTTACCAAAGACTGATTGTCGCTCCAGATTTTGTATTCAGGATTTAGTTCTTCAGCCAATTGCATCACAGAAAACACATATTGTCTTACTATAATATCTTTTGGCCAATAGTTTCCTTCTGTCTTTTCATATTTTATATAGAGTAGGTTTGATATTTGCTGCGCCATCTCAGAGTTACGCTTACATAACAATGAACCATACACAGCTGTCATCACCCCCTGAATAACATATGAGTCATTAACATCATACATTACTTCGACGATTTCCTGCATTGTTTCAGGATAGAGGTCAAAGTGATGCTTCATCCTGCGGATCACTAACTTACGGACTACCTGATATGATGCCGTTAGGAACCAGGAATATAGATATAATAGATATTTTGCTTCTTCTCCAGTAGAAATATGCCATTCCAAATACACAATTCCCTGTTCCAACATGCCCGTATCAAACATATTATTGATATGCTTAGACCACTCTTCATCTCGTCTGTTAACAGAAAGTGCTTTCAAATGGTTATGGATATTGTACATCAGATGATTGTTGAGGGCACCAAAGTTGTAAACAATGGTATGGGGATCATATAATGACTTAGTATGGTTCATTGCTGCAACTAAGACATCGTTCGTCAGAGTATCTACCTCGGACTTTATATTACGGAACTCCATACTTTTCAATAAATACGAGCTGAGTATTCCTGACGTAAAAGCAGGCAAATGCCATATCTTTTCAGAAGGATTCCACTGAGATAGGAAGGTAACAACAAAATTTTGATAATGGTCAAGGTCTGGATGATTCTGACTATACAAGAAAAAATCAAGATTTTTACACAAATACGCAACAATATCTTCTTCATCTTATTTCATGGATAACAATGACATTGTTTTCATATAGTCACCCAAACTATCATATTCAAATGTTATCCTTTCTCCGAAATTGTAAGCATTATACTCCATTAAAAGGCTTTCCTTCAGAGTAGCATGCAATAGGTTATTACGCCAAGTTCGATAGGGACAAAGTCTATTACCAAGTTTCAGTGCTTGTTCTCGCGGAATGTCTCCACATCTATAATTATTCACTGCAATACGAGCCAATGTACGCAAGTATCTTGTTGTGATTTCTCGCTTTGGATCCTCTTCTGCAATAATAGAAACATTTTCGTTGCGTTCCTCCAAATACTTCTGATAAATAACATCTAATGTTGGATTCTTACGCTCATCGGGATTCAGCAACCAGTAGCTCTTACAGAAAATAGACAAGAAAAGAGGATTCGCAAACTCCTTGACATTATAATAAAATGATGCTTGAAGTTGTATTTTGTAATGTGCGAAAGACTGTTCTATTGCTTGGCGAGGATTCTCGTGACCAAATAATTCATAACTATCCCATTCTGCAATCTGCTGAAACAGCTTGTCTGTTCCTATGGTTTGACGAATAGAAACAAGTAACTTCACGTTCTTGTAAGGTTCTATTTGATTTTTCAGCTGATTTATGTACCTATACCAATAGTGAGTTCCTGCGCCTTCGTTCAATGCATCTATTGCAATAACTGCGGTTTTATTTTCACCAATGTACTTGCTAAGTTCTTCTATCCAATTATCATTCCAATTGTAATAGTCACGTATCACCTCCATAGGTGATTTATTCTCCACGAAGTCTGTACCATATAACAGATATATTCTACTTTCTTTAACAAGTTCCTTTGCTGTGGTACAAATCAAATGAGTCTTACCAGAACCTGCTTTTGCCGATATATAAGCGAACTGAGCATTGGCATACTCGGTCATATTATGCAAACGGTTCAGTTCCTTAATCTTTTTCTTTACATTTTCTCTATCTCTAGCACCAATGACCAAATTTGCGCTACCACTCTTACGTTCCCATTGCAGTTCATGTAATTCCCAAGCTGCATTATCCGGATTTAAGCCTTCTGACATAAACGTATAAAGAGAGCCTGTATTTAGCCTACGTTTAATGACAGAATACTCATCTTGTTTATCGTTCCATTCCCTCAACCAATGCATAAGGTCAAGTCTCAGGTCTTCAACTCCGACATTACAAAAAGCATAGAGCATGTCTCTGAATGAATTGTTGGGGATATGGAAATCTTCATCAACTCTGTTGCCAGCTCTTGCGATCGATATAGAGATCTCCTTGATACAAGTACCTAAACCATATTCTTTTATATCATAAACATCATCGTTTTCTGTCAGGGGAAGTTCTAATATGATTTTATTCTCTTTTGCTTGCTTTAACACCTCTGCTACACGATGGAAAGACAAGAAACCAAGGCTTTTGTTCATTTGATCTGTATCCAGGCCTACTGCCAATCCAAACTCATTCAAGACTGGAGAACCAGAAAATCCTTCGTACGAATGAAACAACTGATGATCATTACGTGAGATAATTGTGTCAAAATCGGACAATTCATCCTTTATCTCTGAATGTGTACGCACAGATACTCCAAAATAATCGCTTCCGCCTCCGATTTCCAAAGGGAAGCCAATAATCTGCAGATCTACATCCTTTCGAAATTTTGTAGATAGCAGAGAAATGGGCTTTATATAATCTGGGAGTACATATGATTTACAAGTAAGTAAAGCAATGTCGTAATGCCGGTCAAGCAAAACTGCTTTACAGAATTCTGTAGATCCATCTTCCAATGTAATCCAGCAATCATCATCTGTGTCTCCTGTAGATGCAGACACGCAATGAGCTGCCGTCAGCAACTGTTGACGATTAATGAAGAAAGCTGTAGCAAAACCTTCATTGTTGTGGACTGTTACTACATTTTTCTTGCCATAAAGATCTATATTCAATTCAAAGTGTTGCATCTTCTGTTATTATGAAATGATATTGCTCTTTTATCTTCGCAGCAGTAGCATTGGTTAATCTTTTCGTTTGAATATTAGGTTTATTTACATGTATTGTACGCTCTTGGATACCCTCTTTCAACGGTTTCATCACCACTTTAGCAATGGCTTCAAGTGAGGGAAGATCTTCCTTGTTGCCACCAGTGATAAACCAATGGGGCGAGTCAATCTTTTCGACAAACTCTGCATTAGTATTATGTTTGCTGGCATGATGAGACATCTTAACCACAGGCACGATAATTGGCGTTTGTATATTATAATACTCCAATCCCTTTAGAACATCTGAACTTGGGGCATCACCTAGCACCAGTACTTCTATTTTTCCATCAACAATGCAAGCGTATGATAAAGAAGCACAATTACTTTTGGTAATTCCTTCCTCATCGGCTTTCTCGGTTTCTGCGATTTGTAAGTCTTTAAGCAGATTAATCGTTGCATTGGTTTTATTATTGTTTTTTGGCATCATCTTGGCATTTGCCAAAGTAATGATTTGCTGAAATAATTCTTCTTGATTAAGCACATCATATCCAGGGAATTCAGAACGTGTCCATTTTTTGAATTCACTCTTGAACACTGTAACTAAATCTTTTAATCGCTGCCCATCTGGAGAAAGAATAAAGACGTCCCCATAATGCTTTTCTTTATCTAGGGGAACTGTATAACCAGTAGTTATTTGTTCCTTTTCCCATACAGCATTCCATGATTCATTCTTCATTATGGCATTTGCTAAACATGCGGCCTCTGGACTATTGGTTTTGCCTGTTGTCCTATCCTCCAAAGGAGGCAATTTACGCTGCATAGCTTTAATTAGTGCGTTTGTTGTTTCATCAAGAGGTTGTCGTTCTGCATTAGGTTGGGACTGAAAACAATTAAAAAGAATTTTCCCAATGCGGAGCTGTACGAAGTTAGGGTCAAGAAGTAATTTGGTGACACCATTAACATGATCACCATCAATATGTGTAACAATAAGCATATCAATAGTCATTTGTAATTCGTTACGTATATACGACTTTATATCATCAGTTAGCGAACCGCAATCGGTCATGATGCTATACTGACTACCACCATCCTCATCTTTAATTACAATGAAAAGACAGTCGCCACATCCTGATGGAAATGTACTGAATATTGTTTTCATAGGTTATTGTTTATAATTTCTTTGCAGAAAACCACTGAACTCAACTTCATGCTTGTCCAGAAATTGATAAAACACCGCAACTTAGACTTTTGGTTTGTTGTAGCGCATCATCTTGTTCTTTTCTTCCGTTGTTGCCATAGTCTACACTACTTCTAACCCCTTCAGCTCTTCCATCAGCCTACCGAGTTCAGAATAAGTATAATATCTTCCTGAAGCCTGTTTTTCATCCATCGAGTGCTCTGCATTGGCGATAGCGGATGCTAGTGAGCCGCCATTGCGCTCAAAATATGAGTGTAAGCCCTTGCATTTGATGAAGAACTCTGCCGTCTTGCGGTATTCTACATTCAGGTTCAAGTCCTTCAACAACTGCTCCTGGTCGGTGTACATTCGTGATGTATAGCGGAAGTAGTACAAGAAGAACAACTCTGTACAGCGGTGAGTCTCGAAGAACTTCACCTCACAGTACAGTCCTTTCTTTGGCTTGTTAATTGGTTGGGCATATTTCTTCTTCAGTCGCTCGTATTGCGAGCGCTCAGGCTCCCTATCCTTCGTGTCCATATCAATGATGCAAAAAATATGGTTGAAGCCCATAGCCACACCCTCTGCTATCTTGGCATCCAAGTCTTTAATGTTTGTATGTTTCGGGTAGTCTGGTTTGATAGTCAATCCCTTGAACACATCGCACAAAGACTTGAAATAGTAGAATTCCGTAGGACCTTCACCGAGAATTAATGCTGCGTTTCTAAGCTTTCCCATGTTATTCCTCCAGATTTACGAAGATGGAACCCAATTCTGGTTTTGCGCCCAATCTGCCGATGCGATACGAATTGTAGAGCGACAGGTTCTTGTGCAGACCATACGAATCACCACGGTTGTATTCAGAACTTGCAGTTTCTCTGTTCTTCTCTACAAACCACACTACACCTCTGTTCTCATTTATCAGATCTTGCTGCAGCAATGCCGTTTCCTGACTAGTGATAATCAACTGTGATTTCTCTGAGTTGAACAAGAATACATTCAAGTAATAGAACAGCAGGTCATAATGCAGATCTTCACCCAACTCATCCAGATAATATACATGATCACCCGTAATCAAATCATACAGCACATCCAAGATCCTTATATACTTAAGCGTACCCTTTGATTGCCATCCCAAAGGTATGTCAAAGTTGCCTGAATCTGAGTTATTCACAAAATCCACGGAGTCGGTTGTTGGTCTCAATAAAGCTTCCTTCATGTCATCAGGAATGCTCTCACGCAGAACTCGCTCACGAAAATCCAGAGGAATGAATCTGTCCTCCTGAACAGGTTTGAAGTCGATGATATTCAAGTCAGCTTTCTGGAGCATCTGATTAAAGAACTTTCTCTTCTTATCATCTTTATAAGCATCTTTTAGAATTTCGACAAGACCCTTTTCTTTGTCACTGTCGCCATCTACATCGTGATAGTTCTCCATCACCCAGCCATGCAGCTTATTGAATGGCATAATATCTTCAGTCAGAGCCATCTTTCGGCATACAGCCAATACACTATGGTTGTTCAATGTGTTCTCACGAATTGCCTGCTGAGTCTTTTGCTGCAACTTCAATGTCGAACCAAATTTTATCTCTGCCTGCACATTCTCATTCACAAATGTACGTTCATAGAAAAGTGCCCTTGAATTATTTGGATAGTAATTCAAAGTCTCCGCAAGGATAAAACGATTGTTGAATTTTACATCATAATCATATCTCACACCATGGGCATAGAATGATACATGCATTTCTGTAGGCTCCTCTTTGGTCAATGCAAACGGCATAAATCCATTTATATGCTTGTTTGCATCAGACTTTGGCAATACCAAAAGACGGAACACTTCATTTAATGCAATCAGCATATTCGACTTGCCAGAAGCATTTGAACCGTACAGAATGCCCAACTTATAGACAAAGACTCCTTCCGTAACCTCAGTCACCAGTTCCGATGCCGGACCTTTGGCCAGGAAATTAATCTCTTGTCTGTCTCGGATGGACAAATAATTCTTAACCCAAAATTCTCTTATCATGACTTGTATTGAAATTCTTATTGCACATTTATGTAAATTTGCTACAAAAATAAACTTTTAATTTTATATACGCAAATAATATAGTGTATTTCTGTAGCAAACCCACAATATTTAACGTTATTTTGCTCTGCGCGCAATATAAACTGTTGTCCTCTTTAGCCGTGACGTTCTGGCGGTAGTGGTAGCGGAACTGCGTGAGGCTGTAGCCGCCGGGGTTGTCGCGGCGGTACTCTTCCCACAGCAATTGCAGCGTCACATGCTTGCGCTTCATCTCGCTCTCAAGATACGGCAGCATCTCCTTGAACTTCTCAAAACGGGAGTCGGTGTACGCCGCGTTGCCACCCTTCATCCGGTGCTCGAGTACCGCATCTTCCAGCGCCAGCAGTTCGTCAAGGCTGAGAGTATCAGCTTTGGCCTTGTTTACGTAGTTGTTCACCGTCTCCTTGTTCATGCCGACAATGCCGGCAATTTTTCGGTTTGATACGTTCTGTTTCTTCAGAAGAAGAATCTGTTTGATCTGGCTCATGTCTTTTGTCTTTCCTGCCATTGTTATTGCGTCTTTTTAGTTTCGAAGACGCAAAGGTAGCACGACAAAAGTGAACGGGTTTGCTCCGTTTTATGGTCGCGGACAGCCTTGTGACGGGCATTCCCCGCAACTCGGGTGAACGGACATGCTCCGTTTTAAAGTCAAATTTTACCCGTGAGGCCCGCATGACTTAGGGGCTGGGGGGGCATGCTCCGTTTTTTAGGAGGGTTTTGCCACTTTTGAACGGATATGGTCCGTTTTTTCAACCCTTTTTCGGTCATTTTGGGCCTCAAGTGAACGGCTTTTCACCGTCTCCAAGTGGGTGGGCTTGCTCCGATTTCACCACTCTTTGAGGGCAGTCCTTGACATCGGCCAAAGTTTTCTGCGTTATTCCTTGCATTCGGTAACTTTCAATTACTATCGTTTAATAAAGGTTCGGTCCTTCATAGGCTCATGTTGACTTTATGCCTACTACTATGACCTCGGCTGACTTCTCACGGCAAGCGTTACTCCATGGATTTCGTAAAGGCAACTATTCTCCGTGTCCGTGAGACCTCCTCAGATAAGAGCATCAACTTTCCATCTTATCTCCGCTTCATTTACCCCTGCCCGTTCCGAATAGCTATCGGGCTTCGTGTTGTTATGCACACTTACCACACGGGCATTGGCCTTGTATGAAGTTTCTGTTCGTCGGAGCAGATGTTTGCCGCCGGCTTCCTTCAGATTCCGCGTCGCCACGGACACCCTTGCCTTGGGCTATAGCTTTCCCGCTATTAGGGCAGCTTCGGGACTTCCACCCGTTAGCTGGTGCTCATGCTGAGCGTACATACGAAGAATGCCTCGCCCGAACTTGTCGGACGAGGCATCCATACATATTTATTTGGACATTTCAACAGTCTCTACCAGATAGATGGCAACAAAAATTTGTAAAAAGCTTCATTATTAATTTTTGCTCTTTTATGAATTATATGTGATTTTGTATAATCAAATAGATTGAAACTTAGTGAAAGTTTAATACCAGTGTACTCTTGATGCTCGAAATGGAAATCTCATAGACAAATTTGGGTACTTACTTACAACTAGCACTCATTCAAAACTTATCATATACAAAATCACTAATGTCCACTAAAAATAATTAGCATTTCATTTGCTTACAATTAAATAGTATTCTAACCCTGACAGGGAGCTTAATCGGTTAAAAATGAGCACATATGATAAATGCGAAACGTTACTTCGGTAAGTTTCAATCTGTCAGATATGCCAAACTCGCTCGTTTCTAATCCATAGAGTCCTTTCAGTTTTGTAACACTCTGAGCAAAATAGCAGTGTACATTATTAATGGATTTAAGTGGACACTAGTGATACAAAATAATGTCATTATAAGCCGGAATTCATTTTTAGCATCTCGGTAGTTTGGGTTACGTAATCGTTAAACTCCTTCGCGGTCATCACCTCTCCATCGGTTGGTTCGGAAAACGTACCACTCACAGTATCTGTAATGTTGGTTGCCTCGTAGATGTTGCTGTTGTCACTGGCCTCTAGTACAAGTCCTGTGATACCTACACCAATAAAAGGACCGTCAACTACAGGAATGTAATCAGTGAACCACACTATCTGATTTTTATCCTTTTTTGATACTGCTTTCTTGCATTCGTAACCCAGGATTTGTTTTTCTTCTCCACTCACAACCTCGAAAGTGTCGGCATCTAGAGAGTCCTTTACGAGAATAACCTTGCCCATGAAATTATTACGTTGGACAAAAACATTCTTTTTGCGATTCTTATAAGTAATGTTACCCTTATATTGCTCCTCCAATGTTTTGCCATCTATAGTCTGCCCCATAATGGTGACAGACTGAGGTTTATCCATGGGTACATTAGCAAATTCGCTCTCCCCATCGTTATACCTCAACACAAACTTCATCTCAAAATCCTTCATGGCATTTGCATACATGCTACGAACTTCATCAGGGAGACCTGCTCCAGCCATGAAAGAGGGGGAATTGACATTGGCCTTCACCAAATATTCGACTGTTAGTTGCTGAGCTTTCACACTAGAAGCCAATCCTAAAAAGACGGCCAACATCAAAAGAACCTTTTTTGTTTTCATTTTT
>OKSN01000299.1_pt1 | contig 35435 bp, 27 predicted proteins | sample 1606191 | NCBI WGS metagenome assembly OKSN01 (sample SAMEA3879535, study PRJEB24766) | human gut metagenome | biome: human-associated habitat; feature: feces | place: USA | collected 1985/1987
AAAGTGAGTATGATGTCCATATTTTTTTGTGTTGCACTTGATATTATAATCTACCTACCGCCCCTAGACCCTGTCGGGGGCTACGCCCCTGCGACCCCATTTTCAAAAATTATATAGGTTTATCGACAGTCTGAAACCGCACTGATATAAAGGTGCGGTCTTTCTTGAACTTATCAAAGATTGTCGACTGCCGAACGTTCAACCGCAAGGCATTTTGTATAGATTTCCATATGCCTTTATTATCATAGAGCCCGTAAGCATCTAATACATTGATAAATTCTCCAATTACTTTGTCAATCTGCTCTGGATTAAAAACAAGTAGTATTGGTTTAACACCCGTCTTGCCCGCAAGTGTTGTGATATAATGTAGCCATTCCTTATTTCTTATCAAAAATCAACAAAACTCGTTTGGTTTAGCTTTAGCCAAACGAGTTTTGTTTTTTACTCCCTGAGATTTTCTTTGAGTTTTACTTTTCGATATTCTTTTGGTGACATACCAATGTATTTATGAAACAGTCTGCTGAAATAAAGCGAATTGGTGTATCCAACCATATTTGCAATTTCAGTAATGGTGTAGTCCGTATTTTCTAACAAACTTTGTGCGTTGGAGATTCGCAGCTTTAAGATATATTGCAGCGGACTGGAACCTGTGATTTCTTTAAAGCACTGAATAAACCAACAGTTGCTAAGCCCTCTGGATTCGGAGTACTCCTCAATGCTGATTTCTGTGTTGTAATTCTTACGAAAATAGTGCATCGCAAAAGCAACTTCTTTTTCACTGGTGTTGCTGAATTTCTTTGCACTCATGATTGCACGGCTTATCAAAACAAAAATATTTCGCAGCTGCAAAGAAATCAATTCATCATACCGTGGTCTGCAAAGCTGCAATTCCTGAATCATCTGACCAAATAACCACTGATAATCGGGAGATGTTCCAATATAGAGAATATTATTATGCAGGTTGATAATTACGTTCTTTAAGCTGACGTATGTATTTAAGACAGTCAAGCGTATTTCGTGCAAATCGGCTGATGGATTTGGTAATAATCATACGATGCCGTTTACTCTGATTTGCATTGTTTGACATATAAAAACCTCCATCTTGTCAATCCGAGATGGAGGTTCCTTGATGCTACCGGCAAAAGGGTATAGTGATACCACGGTCAGGAGAAATCTCCATCTCATGTGTGCCACCGGCCTTTCCGGTTGCCGGGAGCGATATATTTAATTGAAAAGTCACGTCAGCACTGGAAAGCTGTCTGCGCAAACCGCTGAAGTGATTAATATAGGAAATGAATGAGTGAAATTATATTGCTGTATCGCTGAACAGAAATTTGCGATGGCAAACACAAATTTGACAAACGAAAAGCTCTGTGATATACTTATTAAAGTGTGTATCTATATTCAGATGCGTTTTTCACTTCCTATGACTTAAGTATATAGGAAAAGCAGATTTTTATTGCATTTGATAAAGAAGATACATTTTATGATGTGACACGTGACATTGTCCATTCGACTAAGATTATTGAACTTCATGAAAACGGAGGAGAATTATTTGGATGGTCGTGGGCAAAGAAAGCAGCAAGAGAGAAACAAATTGCTACAGAAACCGGTGTGATTGAAGAGTCATAATAAATGGAGGTACCAGATGCGTATCAGTTATAACCCGTTATGGAAAATGCTTATTGATAGGGGCATGAATAAAAAAGAACTGAGAGAACTTAGTGGAATCAGTACTGCATCAATGGCAAAGCTGGGTAAGGGAGACAATATTACTACAGATGTGCTTTTGAGAATATGCACGGCATTGAATTGTCAGATTAGTGATATTTTAGAAACTTTGCCAGATGAAGAAACTAAGAATAACGAAGATTAAAATTTGTTAGGAGGATTTGGATGGAGCGAAATAACAAAGCAGCTCTACAGGCAGCAAGCCCATATAATGCTGCCATAACAAGAGAACAATTTTTATTTTATGAAGTGCGAACTACTGCCAAGTTGATTCACGAAGGATGTAACCATGAAGAAGTAGTAGAACGTATCGTTTCAGATAATTTATTTCAATATCCGACAGAAAAGTCGGTGAGAAAGATGGCACTTTCCTGCCTGAGAAGACTGGATGCACTTGGAGATGATTCTTTAGTGGAGGCAATCGCAACACAACCGTCTGATGTGGCAAAGCAGATATGTCTGTACGCCATGATGAAACAGTACCGATTGATTTGGGATTTTATGATTACAGTCATCGGTGAGAAGTACAGATTATCGGACACTACTTTCGGTAAAATAGACTTGAACAGCTATTTTCTGCGCTTGCAGGAGCAGGATGACCGGGTGGCAACATGGAGCGATTCCACAGTTACGAAGTTGAAACAGGTCATTGCAAAGATGCTGGTGGAGAATGAGTATATCGATAACATTAGAGCGACAAAGCTCAACCCGGTATGGCTTCATCCGGTGCTTGAGAATGCAATCCGTGAAAATGGTGATGAGATTGCTCTTCCTGCATTCAATTGCTTTTCGTAAGGAGGTAGGCTCAAGTGAGTGAATTGAAAGAAAGACTAGATAACCTCAGAGCCTTAATGCAGGAACCGGAGTTTCTTGAAGGCAAAGGTTTAAGTAATGAGGTAAATATACGAATCTTCTGTTATGACCCATCAGATGAGATGATGGTCAGACACTTTATCGAGCAGATTATGACAGATCAGTCAATGAACTGTCACCTGATAGAACACAACTTATATGAAGTGTTTCTTTCTATCTGTGAAGATAAGCGCATCGCAAAAACAATACCTGCGATGGAAGAGAAAAAAGGTAAAGAATTTATTCGAGACCAGATGAGCCGTATGGCTAATAATACAGCTTTTGTAAATAAGATGAAATATGAACCACATGAAGCCGGTGACGTACTTGTCATCACAGGAGTGGGAGATGCATTTCCGTTTATCAGAGTCCATGACCTTTTAAATGCGATGCAGCCAGAATTTCCAGATGTTCCGATTCTGGTGTTCTATCCGGGCAATTATGATGGCCGTGATGTGCAGCTTTTCAATCGCCTGAAGAAAAATCCTTACTACCGAGCTTTCAATGTGATTTAAGGAGGAACAGCAATGGTTATTGAACAATTATTCCAAGAGGATATTAATCGTAAAATCAATGGCGTCGTTAAAGTAGACCAAGATGCTACTGATGTTCTTGTTCAGGAATTGGATGAGTATGTCATCACCAAAGATTTGAAGAAGCACTTCATTACTTTCTTTAATAAATATGGAGAGTCCTTTCATGAAGGCACTGCAGATATTGGCGTCTGGATTTCCGGTTTCTTTGGAAGTGGTAAATCTCACTTCCTGAAAATGCTCTCCTACCTGCTTGCTAATCAGGAGGTACAGGGTGTTCGTACAGTAGAACGATTTCGTAAAAAATTTGAGGATGATCCGGCAACATTCATGTTGATTGATTCCGTTACTAAGGGTCATACGGATACTATCCTTTTCAATATCGATATTGAGGGTTCAATCAACAAGGACAAGACTGCTGTTCTTCGTGTTTTTGCAAAGATGTTTTATAACTACCTTGGTTTCTATGGAGAGAATCTTAAGGTGGCAAAGCTGGAGCAGTTCATCGAAAAGCGTGGCAAGACAGCAGAGTTCCGTCGTGTATTTGAGGAGAAAAACGGTGGTCCCTGGCTTGAGTCAAGAGATGCCTTTGCTTTCTTTGAAGACGATGTTGTTGATACATTGAAAGAAGTTCTCGGTATGAGCGAGGATGCTGCACATAACTGGTTCAATGGAACCGAGACCGTAGAGACCAGCATCGCACAGCTTGTATCTGAGATGAAAGACTATGTGGACAATAAGACGGATGACTTCCGCTTGCTATTTATGGTCGATGAGGTTGGTCAGTATGTAGGCGGCGATACAGACCTTCTTATTAACCTGCAGTCTCTTGTTGAGAAAATCGGCAGTGAGTGCGGCGGTAAGATTTGGGTTGTTTGTACCGGTCAGGAAGCTATCGATGAAATCATCAAGGCTCGTGAAAATGAGTTTTCTCGTATTCAGGCCCGTTTCAAGACCAGACTTTCGCTGACTTCTTCTTCCGCAGATGAAGTTATCCAGAAACGTATTTTGAAGAAAAAGCCTGAAGTGGAACCGGCATTGGAACAGGTATATAGCCAGAATGATTCCGTTCTTCGTAATCTGTTCAGCTTTACTGATGCAATGTTGGACATTAAGGGATATACCGGCCCGCAGGATTTTGTCAGAAACTTCCCGTTCGTACCTTACCAGTTCATTATCATGCAGAAGGTATTTGCTGAAATCCGTAAACATGGTAACTCCGGTAAGCATCTTTCCGGTGGCGAGCGTTCGATGCTTTCAGGATTCCAGGAAGCAGCACAGAAGATTCAGGATAAGGACGAGTATGCATTAGCGCCGTTTTATCTGTTCTACGATACCGTACATACATTCCTTGACAGTTCTATTCGTCGTGTTATTGAGCGTTGCCAGAAGGCAGCAGATAACGGAGATGGCATTGAGCAGCAGGATGTGGACGTATTAAAGCTCTTGTACCTTATTCGTTATGTCGATGATATTCCGGCTAATCTTGACAACATCGTAATCCTTATGGCCAATGATATCCGTCTGGATAAGATTACGATGCGTGAAAAGATACGTGGCAGTCTCGACCGTCTGCTTAGCCAGAACTATATCGGAAGAACCGGCGACACTTATAATTTCCTGACTGATGAAGAGCAGGATATTCAAAGAGACATTTACAAAAATACTCAGGTCGATACCTCTGCAATCGTGGAGCGTATCGGTCAGATGATTTTTGCTGATATTTATACAACAAAGAAATATCGTCACGGAAAGTACGATTTCCCATTTGACCAGATGGTAGACACTACAAGCATTGGTGCGGTAACAGGGGGAATGAGACTTCGCATCATGACGGTAGCAACAGACACTGTCGAGAAGAGTGAACTTCGTCTTATGACAGAATCTAAGAATCAGGCGATCGTTGTACTTGCTGAAACACCATATTACGAGTCATTGGAAAAAGCAATGAAAGTGCGTAAATATGTAAAGCAGCATAATGTAGCACAGCTACCGAAGTCCGTACAGGACATCATTCGAAATCATCAGGATGAGGCTAACAAGTATGAAGCATCTGCAGAGGAAAATTTGAAGAAGGCTATCATCGGTGCTGAATTCTATGTGGACGGAGAGCATATCGAGATTAAGGGCGGCGATGCCAAGAGCAAGCTGGATCAAGCACTGGAATATTTAGTTACTCATGTTTATAGTGAACTTGGTCTTATTACAAAGAATGCAGATACAGACGATGATATATTGGCAGTACTGCAGGGTGAACATCTGAACGGTGTTATGGCTGGTCTTGAAGCAAACCATGATGCAGCTGTGAAGATGGAAGAGTATCTTGAGATGCAGTACGCAAAAAATCTTCCTACTTCGATGGCAGATGTACAGAGCCGCTATCAGGCGATCCCTTATGGATGGAAGGAAATCGACATTGCGGTTGTGGCTGCGATGCTGATTTACGACCAGAAGGTCACGATTAAGTACGGTGGCGAAACTATCCAGCCGGGTAATCCAAAACTTCCGGATATGCTTCGTAAGAAGAGTGAGATTGGCAGAACAAGCATCTCTAAGCGTCAGATCATTACGGCAACTAAGATGCGTGCCGTCAAAGAATTGCTGCGTGAATACTTCGATGTAATGGACGTACCGGATGATGAAGACGGACTCGTTAGATATATTGTTGAGAAGTTTGAAGAACAGAAGGCACACTATAAGGAGCTGAATGAACGTTATGAGGGTCATAAATATCCTGACCACCACCTTGTGACGAAAGCTCTCAGCCTAATGGAAAGCGTGCTTTCTCAGCGTAAGGATAATACAGCTCTGATTGACAGACTTCTGACGGAGAAAGGCAGCCTCATTGATAATAAGGATGACATGCAGAACGTTGAAGGTTTCTTCAAGAATCAGGTGCAGGTGTTCGATGCAGCAGTTCGTATGGAAGCAGAGCTGAGAAACGACCTCTCTTATCTTCAGAAGGAAGAGGAGGCAAATCAGGCACTGAATCAGATTCGTAAGATTACCGTAGTGGATGCCGGACAGAGTAACGTTTACAGACGTATCCCTGAACTGAACGGATTGATGGATACTGTTCGTGAGGGTCACGGAAAGCTTCTTGAAGCAAAGCGTGCTGAGATCCTTGAAATCATCCGTCAGTGCTTGTCAGAAATCCATACTCTTGCCGGTGATGTTTATGATGCCAGAGCAATATCTGAGCGTGCAGATAAATTCTTTGATCAGCAGAAAGCAAGAGTGGCGGAGCTGGAAAGCCTGCAGCTTCTTGATGGTCTGGTACCTCAGATGTGGGAATATAAGGATGACACAGTCGATAAAATAGATGGTATCGTTCATCCAAAGACTCCGGTTGAACCAACCGTCAAACCGAATGAAGGTGGAGCAGTAACTCCTCCGGCTCCGAAGAAGGTTATCAAGAATGTATACCGTCAGGCGGCATTCCCGTCTAAGACTTTGGAAAGTCAGGAAGATATCGATGCCTATGTTGAACGAATGAGAGCGTACCTCACTGCAATGATGAAGGATTGCGACGGAATCAAATTAAGCTAAGGAGACCGTTATGAACAAGAATGCGATAAAAAAATTCGCCACTGAAGCTCGCCTGGAGTTAATCTCCCGTGTGAGCCAGAGAGCGTTGAAATACGGTATTTCCGATAAAGAGGTCGGAAATCCAAATGATGATAGTGTGGGTGGGCATTTGCTTTCTTCTACCGAGAAGAAGCAGAGAGCTGCCTTGATTGCGCAGATTAAAGAAAAAGGATACGAGCAGGTTATGGAGGAGGTTGCCTACACTTGGTTCAACCGCTTCTCTGCCCTGCGTTTTATGGAGGTCAACGGCTACCTCCCATCCCATGTGCGTGTGTTCACGGACGAGGAAAACAACTTCAAGCCGCAGATTATCTCCGAAGCCATTCATCTGGAGCTGGACGGACTTGATATGGAGAAAGTCTACGCCTATAAGGAAGCCAATGACAATGATGAATTGTATAAGTATCTTCTGATCACGCAGTGCAATGCTCTCAATAGTGTACTTCCGGGTATGTTTCAGAAAATTGCTGACTATACCGAGCTTCTGTTCCCGGACAACCTTCTTCGTGAAGGTAGTGTGATTCAGCAGATGATCGAGCTGATACCGGAGGATGACTGGAAGGATGCTGTCCAGATTATCGGTTGGTTGTATCAGTATTACAACAGTGAGAAAAAAGATGATGTTTTCGCCGCTCTGAAAAAGAATGTGAAAATCACAAAAGAAAACATCCCTGCAGCAACCCAGCTTTTCACACCTGACTGGATCGTTCGTTACATGGTCGAGAACTCTCTCGGCCGTTTGTGGCTGGAGGGACATCCGGATGTGAAAGAACAGCTTCTTCCTACCGAGGAAGAACAGTCTGCCTATGTTGCCGGAAACCGTGACCCGGAAGATACCAAATGGCATTACTATCTGGAAGAAGCCGAGCAGGAGCCGGAAGTGCAGGCACAGCTTGCCGAGATTCGTAAGGAATACGCCGCACTGACACCGGATCAGCTGAAAGTCATTGACCCTTGCTCCGGTTCCGGTCATATCCTTGCGTATATGTTCGATGTGCTGATGAAGATTTATGAATCCTACGGTTATACCACCCGTGAAGCGGTGGCAAGCATTGTGGAGAACAATCTGTACGGTTTGGATATTGACGACCGTGCGGCACAGCTGGCTTACTTTGCGGTGATGATGAAAGCCCGTCAATATGACCGTCGCTTCTTCAGCCGTGGTATTCAGCCCCATGTGTATGCCATTGCGGAGAGCAACCATGTGGATTCGTTTGCGTTGGAGTATTTCTGCAATGGCGATGCCAAGCTAAAAAAAGCTATGGATACCATCATCAGTGAATTGCATGATGCAAAGGAATACGGTTCTATTCTGACCGCAACACCGCAGGATTGGTCTGCTTTGTATGACCGCTTTGCAGAGATTACGGAAGATATAAATATGTCCCGTGAGACGGCATTGAGAGAATTACTGCCGTTGGTGCAGGTGGCAGAAGCACTGACACAGAAATATGATGCGGTGGTGACGAATCCGCCGTATATGGGCAGTTCTGGTATGAGTGCGAAACTGACGGATTTTGTAAAGAAGAATTATTCGGATAGTAAGAGTGATCTGTTTGCCGTATTTATCGAAAAGTGCGGGCAAATGGCAAAAAGAAACGGCTATCAGGCGATGATCACACAGCACGCTTGGATGTTCCTGTCCAGCTTTGAAAAGCTGCGTACAAAACTGCTGTCCGTGGATATTGTCAATATGGCACACCTCGGTGCAAGAGCGTTTGAAGAAATCGGCGGCGAAGTGGTGCAGACCACCTCGTTTGTTATCCGTAAAAGTCACATTGTGGACTACAAGGGCAAGTATTGTCGCCTGATTGAGCCGACTTCTCAGCAAGGAAAAGAGGATATGTTCCTTAGTTGTGAAAACCGTTATACTGCGGATCAGTCCAACTTCTTAAAAATTCCGGGGTCGCCGGTGGCGTATTGGGTGAGCGAAGCCTTAATTCGATCCTTTATCGAAAAAAAGATTGATATGTACGGAAGTACGAATAACGGATTTACTACAGGAGATAATGAACGTTTTTTAAGAGTCTGGTCAGAAGTACAGTACAATAAAATATGCTTTGATGCAATATCACGCAATTATGCGCAGGAAAGCCAGAAAAGATGGTTTCCATACAATAAGGGTGGTGCTTTCAGAAAGTGGTATGGTAACAACGAATATATTCTTAATTGGTTCGACGATGGTGCTGATGTTAAAGCGTATGGGCATCTTGTTCCAAGAAGCTTAAAATATCAGTTTATGAAATCAATAAGCTGGAGCAAGATTTCATCCTCAGTAGCATCATTCAAAGTTAAAGACACCGGAACCATGTTTGATGTGGCGGGATTAAGTTTATTTCCAGCGGACAACAAGAATTTTTATTATCTTCTTGCACTTTGCAATTCAAGTTATGCACAAAAGTGTTTGGACTTTCTATCTCCAACATTGAACTATGAAACTGGACATATTGCTTCAATTCCGGTAATTATTGATGCAATCCAGCATAATGTGGTTGATTCTTTGACAATAAAGTGTGTTCAATTATCGAAAACTGACTGGGACTCTTACGAAACCTCGTGGGATTTCAAGCGGAGTCCGCTGGTTTAGCAGTTACCGATGAATATAGTTTTTGAAAATAACAAAATTAATATTAAAGGTAGGTGTCGCAAAATGATTTATACTCTTACGCATTTCGACACGCCGCTTATTGAGTTTTCGGCTGAAAACAAGGCAGAGGCAGGCGTTAAAATAATAAAGATACACGATGAAAACAGAGAATTATTTCCACTTGATTTAGCGGAAGTGTCAGCAGAAGCCGTTGAATCATGGATAAAGCACCGTTCTATTCCGAAAAATCGTGCTTATGTTGACACTCTGCTGTCTTCAATGGGATTAAGTATAAACCGTCCGTTTGATATTATTCGCGTGTCAAGCGGCCTGAGTCTAAACGACTGTTATTGGCTTAAATCCGAAAGCAATAATAATGATTTTGACAGCGTAAATTTGTACGATAACAGATTCAGCCGTATTTTGGGACAAATAGCATTTACCGGATACGGAAGCGGTAATGCTTCAGGACTTACATCAAGCCCTGAATTTACAACGAACGGTATACTGCCCAAATGCTGGCGCAGGGAAAAGGGCAAAATTCTTTTATACAAAGGCGGAACACAAGGTGCGTCCAACACCGGCAACGAGCCGTATTCGGAATTTTATGCTTATCAAATAGGTAAAATTCTCGGCGTTGATGCTATACCGTATAGTATTTCAAAGTGGAAAGGTATATTGTGTTCCACCTGCGAATTGTTTACAAGCAAGGATGTTTCATTTGTACCGGTGGGAAGAATCGTTCGTTCCGGAGGAATGAAGGCGGTAAGAGATTATTATAAAAACTTAGGTGCTGAATTTGAGAAAGCATTAAACGATATGATTATCTTTGATGCGTTGATTTTTAACACGGACAGACATTACGGCAATTTCGGATTTCTTATTGACAGTCATACAAACAAAATTATAGCTCCGGCACCTCTGTTTGACCACGGAAACAGCTTGTTTAACCTTGTCGGCACAGACGCACTTAAAAGCAAAGAAAGCTTTTGGAAATACGCTAAAACACAGCTACCGTGTGTATATGACGATTTCGTATCGGAGGCAAAAAAAGTTTTAACGCACGATAATCGAAACGCAGTCAGAAAGTTATTGAACTTTAAGTTACCTAAACACAGCAGGTATAATCTTGACAAAGACAGAGTGAAACTGATTGAATATGCCGTAAGCAAGAGGGCGGCGGAACTTTTGGAGGAATAATTGATATGGGAAAACTGATTTCCGATAAATACGCTGCTTGGAAGCAGGAATGCGAAGACCGCTTTCTGCAGCTCAAAAAGAACGAAGAAGAACTCAACCGCATTTTTATTGACATTTACGGCTTGCAGGACGAATTGACGCCGGATGTGGCGGATAAGGATGTGACCGTGCATCGTGTGTTTGACAGCAAGGATGATGTACCGGAATCCATGAATGGCAGTAACTATGTCCGCACTATGCGTGACGAGATTGTTTCGCTTATCTCCTACGCCGTGGGCTGTATGTTCGGTCGTTACTCTCTGGATGTGGACGGTCTTGTCTATGCAGGTGGTGAATGGGATGATTCCAAGTATTCAACATTTGCAGCGGATAAGGATAATATTATACCTATCAGCGATGACGAGTATTTTGAAGATGACATCGTCGGTCGTTTTGTGAAGTTCGTAGAAGTAGTGTATGGTAAGGATACGCTGGACGAAAACCTGAAATTCATTGCCGATGCATTAGGCGGCAAGGGTCAGCCGAAGGATGTGATTCGGAATTACTTCCTGAATGACTTCTACTCCGACCACTGCAAGATTTATCAGAAACGCCCGATATACTGGCTGTTTGACAGCGGCAAGAAGAACGGCTTCAAGGCGCTGATCTATATGCACCGCTATCAGCCGGACACTATTGCCCGTATCCGTACCGACTATGTGCATGAACAACAGGCTCGTTACCGTACAGCAATCGCTGATCTGGAGACCCGTATTGCAAATGCTTCCACCGGTGAACGAGTAAAGCTGAATAAGCAGCTCAAAACACTGAACGATCAAGCTGTGGAAATTCACGAGTACGAAGAAAAGATTCATCATTTGGCAGACCAAATGATTTCCATTGACCTTGATGATGGTGTGAAGGTGAATTACGCTAAGTTCCAGGATGTGCTGGCGAAGATTAAATAAGGAGGTGGCAGCATGGCCAGTATGGATTTAGAAACAATAATCCGAGATTTGAATAAGCGATTTGCTGCACCGCTGCCGGAGTTTTATAAGCGTCGTATCATATTCTGGTATGATGAGGATAGAGAGTTTGAGGACAAGCTGGACGATATTCTGGTGGAAAATGCAAAGCTGCTGGTGCTTACAGGTACCAACAATTTTGCAGCCAAGAAGCTACTGAATGTGGATGATACCACCGGTAACTATCTGGTTTACAGTCCGATTTCTTATGAGTCGCTGGAAGATGACTGGCTTTTGAATATCGAACTTTACAGTGAAGAGTTCAGAGCCGATTTGGTGTCTATCTGGATGAATGAGATTGACCTTCCGGCAACGCCTGATTTCCGTAGACTTGTTAAGACCTATAAGAAATTCTTCGGAGCACAGAACAGAAGAGCAACATTCGCAAAACTGAATAAAGGCATCAGCACACCATCGCAGATGCATCTTACTGTTATGGCGGCTATCTGTGGTACCGATGATGCACAGCCTGACAGTATTGTAAAAGCTGTCATCAGCGGTGGAACTGATATGGAAACCAACGAGGTATTCCAAAGCCTTGTAAACTATGGAGCCGAAGCCCCGTTCTGGGCACTTGTAAAGCAGGCTACCGGATACTTTGAGGGCGAAAGTTCTACAATTAACAAGCTGGTAACGCATATCTTGCTTACAGCAACGACCAGAACACTTCGTATGGAGTATCTGTCAGGACTCGATAGCTTCATTTCCACACCACATCAGGCTTGGTGCTATGACTTCGTATCTGAATGGATTGCAGGAGAGAATAGACAGGAACTTGTCGAAATCCTGCAAAACGTAGAAGAAGAGCTTATTCTCAGAAAGCGCTTTAAGCAGGTGCCATTGGATGATTTGGTGGGCATAGAGGTATTTCCTTGTGTGAATGAATGCATCCTGACTCAGATTATGACTGAAATCAGCAATCATATAATCAATGTAGATATGATTACAAATACGGTCGAGAAACGTCGAACGCTGGCGTGGTACGATGATGTGGAATGCTACTATGAGGGTATTCTTCAGATAGCAAAAATGCAGTCGTTCTTCTTGGAGCATTCCGCAGGCTTCCATACCGTAGAGGCAAGAAATATCTGGAAAGAGTACACAGAAGATTACTACCGTATGGATACCTATTATCGCCACTATCACTTAGCGTTTGGAAAGAGCCTGACAGTGGGCAACGACCATCTGGATGACCTTTTCAAGCAGGTCACCGATAAGGTGGAAGGCCTTTATACACACTGGTTCCTTGGTGAGTTGGGTAACAATTGGTCTGATGCCTGTGCAGATGAGTTGAAGAAATATGGACGCATCATGGAAGTTCCTCAGCAGGAAGACTTCTATAATCAGAAGGTAAAGGGCGAGGACAATCGTGTATTCGTCATTATCTCTGATGCGCTTCGATATGAGGTGGCGGCATCTCTGGCAGAGCAGCTCCGTCGTGAGACGCAGAGTAAGGTTTCTCTTGGCTCTTGTGCAGGTATTTTCCCGACCATCACAAAGTTTGGTATGGCCGCATTGCTTCCGCATAAGCAGTTATCTGTGGGTGAGCGCAGCAATGGGGACTTGCAGATTCTTGCAGACGGAATGTCTACAGATGCAGGTAACAGAGATAAAGTTCTAAAGGCCACAAACATTAATAGCGTAGCCTTGAAATATAAAGATATTGCACCGATGAAGCGTGCGGAGAGAAGTGCGTTGGTTAAGGGTATGGATGTCGTTTACATCTATCATGACAAGGTGGATGAGGCAAGCCATACTTCTGACAGCATGGTATTCCCGGCATGTGATGATGCAATCGAAGAAATCAAAAATATTGTGAGAATCATCCGTAATGAGTTTAGTGGTACTCGTGTTTACATTACTGCTGACCACGGATTCCTCTATACCTACAGTCCTCTGTCTGAGGATGCCAAGGTGGATAAGACAACACCGAGTGAGCAGGATGTAGAGATTGACCGTCGTTATCTGATTACCCGTAAGGGAGCAACTCCAGACTACTTACTTCCGGTGAAGTTTATGGATGATGGTTACGATGCATTTGCACCGAGAGAAAGCGTCCGTATCAAGAAGAAAGGCGGAGGGCTTAATTTCGTGCATGGTGGCATCAGCCTTCAGGAGATGGTGGTTCCGGTTATTGAATATCATTATCTTCGTAACGATTCCAAGACTTATCAGCGCAATAAGGCTAAGTATGACACGAAGCCGGTAGAAGTAGTACTTCTTTCTGCAAACCGTAAAATCAGCAATATGATATTCTCACTGAGCTTCTATCAGAAGGATGCGGTTGGCGATAACCGCAGCGCAGCAAACTATTTGTTGTACTTTGTTGATTCTAATGGAAAGCAGATAAGTGATACAGCAAAGATTATCGCAGATAAGACCAGTGATAATGGACAGGAGCGAACATTCCGCTGCAGCTTCAATCTAAAATCACTGAAATATGATAACAGAGCAAGCTACTACTTAGTCATCGCAGATGAAACAGGTCTGCAGATGCCGCAAAAAGAAGAGTTCCAGATTGATATCGCATTTGCGGTAGATGAGTTTAATTTCTTCAGCTAAGGGCTTGCTCGGAAGGAGCAGTAATGAGTGACAATCTTGAAGCGGGCGCAAGCTCTCGTGAAATTATAAAGGACAAACTGCGTCAAAACTTTGATGGTAAGATTGTCCGAAAGGATCTGACTAAGAAAACCAAGGAAGGTGCAAATGTACCTGTTTATGTCCTTGAGTTCCTGCTGGGGCAATATTGCAGTTCAGACGATGATAAGGTTATCGAGCAGGGCGTGCAGAATGTAAAGCATATCCTTGCCGATAACTTTGTAAGACCGGATGAAGCGCAGAAGGTATTGTCTCGTCTTAGAAGTCGAGGCAGTCATACCATCATTGACATGGTAACGGTACGATTGGATATTAAGAAGGACTGCTTCTTTGCGGAGTTTTCCAATTTGGGATTAGCCAATATTCCCATCACGGATGAATACCCGGAAAAGTACGACAGACTTCTTTGCGGCGGTATCTGGTGTATCGTTCAGCTGGATTATGAGACCGAAGGCGATAATAACTTCGGAATCATCGACGCAGATGGAAATACACTTCAGTCAAAGCAGAAAAAGCAGAAAGACATCTCTCCAATCAGCATTCGTAAGCTGACTCCAATTCAGATGCCTCATATTGATATCGAGGATTTGAAGAGGGGACGTCAGGCTTTTACCAAGGAGGAATGGTTGGATGTTATGCTGCGTTCTATTGGTATGGAGCCAGACGAATTGACATATCGTGAGAAGTGGCTTCTTTTGACTCGTATGATCCCGCTGGTTGAGAACAACTTCAACCTCTGTGAGTTGGGTCCTCGAAGCACAGGTAAGTCGCATCTTTATAAGGAGATTTCTCCGAACAGTATCCTTGTATCCGGTGGCCAAACTACAGTAGCAAACCTGTTTTATAACATGGGCCGTAAGACTGTGGGCTTGGTTGGATTATGGGATTGCGTAGCTTTTGATGAAGTTGCAGGCATTCGTTTCAAGGATAAAGATGGCGTGCAGATTATGAAAGATTACATGGCATCCGGTTCCTTTGCACGAGGCAAGGAAGAAAAGGCAGCATCCGCTTCTATGGTATTTGTTGGTAATATCAATCAGAGCGTAGATGTACTTCTGAAGACTTCGAGCCTATTTGACCCGTTCCCTCCGGAAATGGGAACAGATACTGCATTTCTTGACCGTATACATTGCTATCTGCCAGGATGGGAAATCCCGAAGTTTCGTCCGGAGCATTTTACAAATGATTATGGATTCATTAGCGACTATCTTGCAGAGTTCATTCGTGAGTTGCGTAAGGCACAGTACGGTGATGCTATTGACCATTATTTCCGTCTCGGCAAGAATCTCAACCAGAGAGATACTATTGCTGTGCGTAGAATGGCAGATGGATATCTGAAGCTTCTCTATCCGGATGGAAGCTTTACAAAAGAAGAAGTAGAAGAAGTTCTCCGGATTTCCTTGGAGATGCGTCGCCGTGTTAAGGAGCAGCTGAAGAAGCTGGGAGGCATGGAGTTCTACGATGTAAACTTCTCCTACATAGACAATGAGACCTTTGAGGAACATTATGTTTCTGTTCCTGAGCAAGGCGGTGGTAAGCTCATCCCAGAAGGAATGTGCAATCCGGGACAGATTTATACTGTTTCTCAGGGCAAGAGTGGCATGCTTGGTGTATTTCGCTTAGAGAGTCAGATGCTTCCGGGTAATGGGAAGTTTGAGAGAACAGGTATTGGTAGTGACCGTGATGCAAAAGAATCCACAAATACGGCTTTCAACTTCTTGAAAGCAAATGGAAACCGTATCAGTGGTTCTATAAGTACTACAACGAAAGACTATATTATTAATTATCAGGATTTGCAGGGCATTGGCATGACAGGAAAGCTAGCCCTTCCTACATTGATTGCGATGTGTTCCATTGCACTTGGGAAACCAACACTCAGCAGCCTTGCTGTACTTGGTGAAATTAGTATCAGCGGAACCATGATGAAAGTAGATGAGCTGGCAAATTCATTGCAGGTATGTTTGGACAGTGGTGCAAAGAGAGTACTGCTGCCAATTACATCGGCAGCAGAGCTTGGAACTGTACCGGCAGACCTGATTGGAAGTTTTAATTTGATTTTCTATAGCAGTGCGGAGGACGCAGTTTTTAAAGCACTGGGTGTAGAGTAAGGATGTGCAGAAATATGCCTGGCGAAGAAAAAAGAATATGGGGTATCCATACAAAAGACGACAATTTATTTCTGCATCAGGATGTAATAGCTATTGTTATTACACCGAAAACTGAAAATAGATTATTTTTTTTGTGGATGAAAGATATGAGCAGGGATTTCCGCCAGATGAGAATGAATCGTTCTGCATTGGAAAGTCGATAGCCGGATTGAAGTTGAATCAGTCGGCACAGAATCCGATTACATATCTGTATCCACCGGAGAAAGATAAAATTCATATTTAATGAAATCGACAAATCGGTATTTGAGAAGGCAAGTGAATGGGATACCACGATGCAAGATACCATGGAGGAATATGAAATGTCGAAAGATGAGTATTTGATAACCGATAAGCCTCTCAAAGCGTTGACGGTTTTTGCAATGCCAATGATTCTTGGCAGTTTTTTTCAGCAAATATACAATATGGCCGACTCTATTATTGTCGGTCAGTTTGTTGGTTCTTCCACACTTGCAGCTGTCGGTGCATGTGCAGCATTGACCAATGTGTTCATTTGTGTGGCACTGGGAGCCGGTGTCGGAGCCGGTGTGCTTGTGAGCCGTTATTTCGGAGCCAGGGAGTATGGCAAAATGAAAACAATCGTGTCAACCTCCTTGATTAGCTTTTTGCTTCTAAGTATAGTCCTTGGTGTTTTTGGCTTTTTCTTCGCCAACTCGATGATGAGTGGACTGCAAACCCCTGCCGACATACTGGATGATGCAGTACTGTATCTGCGGGTCTATTTTGTGGGCTTTCCGTTTCTGTTTATGTATAACATTCTTTCTACCATGTTCACCTCAATCGGCGAATCCAAAATTCCGCTGGGACTGCTGATTTTTTCGTCCATCCTGAATATTTTAATGGATCTTTGGATGGTAGCCGGGCTAGGTCTCGGTGTGTTCGGTGCGGCTATTGCAACCCTGATTGCACAGGGAATTTCCGCAGTGTTTTCGTTTTTGATTTTCTTTGCACGGATGAAGCAATATAAAAGCCCCTTTAACAGGTTTGATCGGCAGGAGCTGTATTCCATGCTTCGCATTGCGGTGCCGTCGGTTTTACAGCAGTCCACGGTGTCCATCGGTATGATGATCGTGCAGGCAGTGGTAAATCCTTTCGGTACACAGGCACTCGCCGGGTATGCAGCAACGATGAGGGTGGAAAATGTTTTTTCATTGATCTTTGTATCCATCGGCAATGCGGTTTCGCCGTATGTTTCCCAGAATCTTGGTGCAAAGAAAATTGATCGTATCAAAAAAGGCTACCATGCTGCACTGGTGCTGAATCTGTGCTTTGCGGTCATTGCGTTTGTGACCATTGAAGCGCTGCATACGCAGATCTCCTCACTGTTCTTAGGAAAAGACGGAACGGCGTTTGCCTATCAGGTGTCCGGTGATTATATGAGGTGGCTTGGTTACTTTTTCATCTTCATGGGTATCAAGATGGCAACCGATGGAGTTCTTCGCGGTCTCGGAATTATGCGTCCGTTCCTCGTTGCAAACATAGTGAATCTTGCGATTCGTCTGTCCGTTGCCCTAATCTGTGCACCACGTTTCGGCATTGTCTTTGTCTGGCTTGCGGTACCGGTTGGCTGGCTTGCAAACTTTTTAATCTCCTATGTGGCTCTTAGGAGATCATGGCCGACTGATAAAATGGCATCCATTAGTTAACTTCCAGTTTGTAGGGATGACATGAAAAATGAAGTTTAAGGAACAGAGCTTTACCCTGTTTGCCTATACAAATTATAGAGCAATTCAAGGTTATCACAGCTCGAACCACTGGATTTTAAGTGAAAAGGTGCGTTCCACCATTCCCTTGTACAATAGGGGGTGAGTATGTTTTTTGTTGGACAATCGTGCCATGTGGAGTGCGTGGTTTCGATGTCAAGGAAATCAGAGTAAATTGGGGTATGCGGCTTAACGGTGTGGTTTGTGAGTGTTGGGCATAATGTGCCGAGTGATATGTTTCCGGGAACAATCGAAAATCAGCTCAAAATCGGGAGAAATGTTCATACATCGTCGGTATAACAGACGGCGAGAAATCAAGATTTAAGGAGGTATTTAATATGTTTAACTGGTTGAGATCAATAATGAACTCAGGCTCGGTGCCGGGTTATTTCTTACAAGCCGTACCAATAACCTGTGTTGTAGGAATCATATATGTGATCATTAGAGTAGCCATTATAAAAAGAAACCATCTTAAAGTTGAATGGTTGAAAGAAATAATTAGGCTGCTTTTCTCCTGTTATCTTACGGGATTAATCAGCCTTGTAGTGTTACCTGCAAACTTCTGGTTGAGCTTTTTTGACGGTATATTCTTAGGCTGGTGGGATGAGATGCTCCCGATTTTTAGCTTTGGCGAGTTCAATTTAGTACCATCATTCATAAAGGCATTATCGGGTGAGCTTACTATCGGCAGTTGGGTAAAAACAATGCTCATATGGAACATTGCGATGTTTTTGCCAATGGGTTTCTTTCCTCCTTTTGTTACAGAAAAAATCAACAGAAAGAGTATTTTCATTGCGGCCACCACTGTTCCCTTTATTATAGAACTACTGCAGATGGTTTTTGGCAGGAGTTTTGACATCGACGATTTGATCTGTAATTTTATTGGCATAGCGGTAGGATTCTTCATTGGCTTTGCCATAAAAAACACCAAGCAGAAAAGCAAATTGAATGTGAACTGAGAATCAAGAGGTAACGTATGAAGCAAATCACGAATAAAGAATATGAAGAGTGGCAGAAATACAAACCGGAGATAGTTACTGTTCCAAAGGCAATTATATTTCGGTAAAAGGTAAAGGTAATACGAATGAAGAAGATGTAGCATATCAGCAGACTATAAGTGTTTTATATGCTGTTGCATATACTCAGACGCTAAAGAATGCGGCTCGTGAAAGGAGTTTACAATGATAATTTACTGTATGAGTGATATCCACGGTTGCCTTGCGGAATTTGAGGACGCACTTTCACTTGTTCTCGATGATATAGAACAGGGCAAGGCGAAGCTCGTTCTTCTCGGCGATTATATCCACGGCGGTCCGGATAACCGTGGTGTTCTGGACAGGATAATGAAGCTCCGGGAACGTTTCGGTTCGGACAGAATTATTGCTCTGCTCGGCAACCACGATGAATGGGTAGTCAACGGATCGTCAACCATAAGCAACAATTCAGTATATGCCCGTATAGAAGAGTGGGAGGATGAGAGCGATGATGACGAGTATATCAACTGGCTTTCTTCCCTTCCGCTGTATTATGTGGAGGGAAACACGATTTTCGTTCACGCCGGTATTGATGAAGAAGCGGGTGATATGTGGGAATGGGAAACATCGGAAGATGTATTCACCTCAAAATATCCCGCTGAAACCGGCAAAATCGAGGGACTTGACATGAAAGTAGTCGCAGGTCATGTCGGCACCGCCGAAATATCCGGCAACAAGTTCTTCCACGACATTTATTTCGACGGAGAATCTCACTATTACATAGACGGCACTGTTCTCGACAGCGGAGTTATTCCGGTACTTATGGTAGATACGGAAAACGATAAGTATTATCAGGTGACAGACTCGGGAAAACAGCTGATTGAACCTTACGAAGAATAAGGCTTAAAAAACGGGCGAATAAAAGGGTGTGGGGCTGTGAAATAGAGATGTGGCTTGAAAATGATGTATCATACAGCACAGAAAGTCGGAATCCCGATTATGAAGACCCTTACCGGTTTGAATCGTCAATGGTTATTGAAGACGGTTTTATCTACTTCTATGATTGTGACGGTATCAGTCCCTCAAAGCTCAGCAACAAATATTGTTGGTTCAAAGCAAGAAAGGTCAAATACTACATTATTCCAGACTAAAATAATAGCAAATCCCTCCGGGCACAAAAGTCCGGAGGGATTTTCACTGTAAGGTATATATTGATTTTACTTGCTGTCTTATGCGGTGGCTGTCTGACCGCCGTTCATATCGGGAGGATTGCCTCCGCCAAAGCCGCCCTGATTGTTACCGCCGGGACGGTTACCTCCGCCAAATCCGCCGTTTCCTCCGTGCTGACCTCCGCCGAAGCCGCCGCCCATTCCGCTACCGTAGATGTAGCCGGACATGGTGATCTCCTGCGTGCTGTCGCCTACCGTAAGTGTGTATGTTCCGTCCGATGTGATGTCGGGAGTGCTTATTACAACTGTCCGGAACGATACAGTGGGTGTAAACTCTGCAATTACGTTGCCGCTTGAATCGGTGAGCTTTACTGCAGTTCCTGCACTTGCGTTACCTGTGCTTGCAAGTATTGAACCTTGCGTTGACTCCGAGCCGAAGTTCATAGCCATACCGCTTGAGCCTGCCATAATTACCGTACCGCCTGTTATCACAGCGTTATTTTCATAATCGAGCGAGCCGTTACCATTGCTTGTAGGACCGTATACATAAACCGTACCGCCCGATATTTCAATATCGCCGTTCGAGTCAAGTCCGTCGCCGCTTGCATTGACGTGTATTTCACCGCCTGTTATGGTGATTTTAGCTTCGCTGTCGGCTGAGAATGAGTCGGGGCCGAAGCCTCCGCCCACGCCCTGATTGTCGCCGCCTGCGGCATTGATTCCATCGTCCGATGACGTAAGTGTTACCTTGCCGCCGCTGACCGTTACCGTCTGACCTTCAAGACCTTCATAGCATTTTGCGATGTTTATCTCGCCGCCGCTGACAACCGTGTTGTTGCCGGAGTGAATGCCGTCGTCGCCCGTGCTTATGTCAAGCGTACCGCCCGATACCGTAACGTCTGCGTTGCTGTGGATTGCATCGTCAAGTGTATCAATATCAAACGTACCGCCCGATATTGTCAGCACGCCGTCAGCCTTTATACCCTTATATGACTCGGTGCTGTCGCCTGTTGTCTTTTCAGACGAACCGCCTCCTGCCTTAAAGGTGAACGTTCCGTCCTTTATGTCAACCGTACCCGATGCATCAATGCAGTCCTTGCCGCTTGTGATGTTCAGCGTACCGCCGGAAATATATACATATCCCTTTTCGGTATCGTCTGTGTTTTCGCTGTGTATTCCGTCCGTTCCGGATGTAACGGTAATATTACCGCCTGCGATTCTTACGCTGTCCTTGCCTGAAAGGCCCTGTGATGCGGAGGTGATGTTACATGTTCCGCCCGTTATCTTGAGGTCGTCCTTTGTTACAATGCCGTGCTTGCTTTCGCACTTTACGTTCAGAGTACCGCTGCCGTTAAAGGTTATATCCGATTTTGAGAATATCGCACTGTCAACGTTTGCTGCATCATCTGATGAAGCAAATTTGCCCGTGCTTGAAAGCGTGTTCTCTGTTCCCTTTACCGTTGTTATAAATACCTTGTCGGCATTTATAACATAAAGCGCCGCACTTTCCTCTTTAGTGATGCTTGCGTTATCAAGCACCAGCTGTACCTTGTCGCTGTCGCCGGCATTTACGACTATCTGACCCGTGAATGTTCCGCTGAACTTATATGTTCCGGCTTTGGTTATTGTGACCGAGCCGTCTGCAACTGTTACAGAACTGTCCGAACAGCTTGCCGTACTGTCGCTGAGAGTTATATCTGTGCATTCCGAGTAATCGCCCGACAGATCACGGTCAGAGAACATATCGTCCGCTGTAAGCTGTTTATCGCTGTCAGAACCGCTGTCCGATGTATCGGAACTTGTATCTGTGCCTGAAGAAGTGCTGTCAGCGCTGACGGTCGTACTGCTTTCAGCCTGTGATGCCTGCAAATCCGATGATGTGTTGTTATCGCACGATGTAAAGCATGAAACTATAAGCGCTGTAGCAATTGTTACAGCTAAGATTTTCTTTTTCATAAAATTACCGCCTTTCGTATCATAACATTTTTCAGAGCTGTTCTCTGTCGTCTGTACTTTGAGAAGTTATGTTTATTTCAAGATTGCCGTTTCTGCATCTGAGCTCGTCTATCATCTGCTTTTCACAGCCTGCCTTGCCGAGCGTGATGTTATAGGTCAGCTTGTTGAGGCTGCCGAGATTCGTTGTTTTTACCTGAATCATTTTGTACTGTGATAAGTATTTTACAAATATATCGTCAAATATTCCCGCATATTCAAGGTCCTCCGGAACGGTTATATGCAGTACCCTGTCAAACTCGTTTTTCTTTGATTCTCCGAAGGGGGCAGCGGTAAGCACTATGTTTGCAACTCCCATTATCACCGCAAAGATAAGAGCGTACAGCGGATAGCCCATTCCGCACGCAAGTCCTACTGCCATTGCAAGAAATATCGAGCCTATTTCCTTTGCCGTACCCGGTACAGAACGGAATCTTACAAGAGAAAAGGTTCCCGCTACCGCAACGCCTGCGCCTATCGAACCGCTCACCATCATAATCACTATGCTGACTATCGCAGGAAGTGTGGCAAGAGTGATAACAAAGCTCTTTGTGTATTTGTTTTTGTACATATACATAAAAGCCATCGCTATTCCGAGTACCAGCGCCGAGCCTACGCCGATAAGAAAACCGCCAAGTGTTATATCAGCCGTACTGCTGAAAATTCCTTGTATTACCGTATCAAACATTTACCGTTACCTCACTTTTTACTTTTTTCGTTCTTATGCCCATGCTTCGTCTGAGCATTGTCATATATGCCATTCCGTATTTTGAAAACGATGTCTGCTTTATACCGCCCTGTGCAAGAAGCTCTGCCAGCCATAAAGGCATCGAGCCTGCCGCTTTTATTTCCATCAGCGAATATCCTCTGTCAAGAATCTGCTCACCGTACGGCTCGACTTTAAGGTCAATATCTTCCGTTCTCCAACGTATGTTGCGGTCAAACGTAATTCTTAAATCCGGATCGTCCGCTCCGAAATATGCCGTTCTGTCGTAGCAAAGATAGACAGCAGGGAAAATGTCCCCGTAAAAGTCAAGAAAATAGTTGATTTCCTTTGCTATCTGGCTGTTTTCGGGAAGTCTTTCGCCGTTTTCGAGAATCTCCTGCGCTTCATCGCAGTTGAGCGATATACGGCGCTTGTAGACGATGCCCTTGTATTTTTTCTTCAGCTCAAGAAAAACCTTTTCGTCCTTTGACGCAGTACCGTAGCTGCGAAGCCTTAGCTTCTCCTTATAAACGGGCTTTTCAAGCGATCTTCTTATAAGCCTGAAGTCAGGAGTATCATAGTAGATGTTGCATATCGTGCTTTCGCCGTGTTCGTCGGGTATCATATACCGTGCGAATTCGCTTTCGATAAACTCCCTTTGCTCAGCGCTCACAAGATATTTAAGCTCGTGACGTTTAAAAATGCTTTTATCCATTTATCTCATTCCTTTCGGTTTTTCGGTGTTGTTCTTTGTCTGTGCTGTAATGATAACTCTTTTGCCTTAAAGAAACCTTAGAGAGTTTTACAAAAACTTTACAAAACGGTGAAAGTATTGTGAAAACGTCATTTTAATGCGAAATTACGGCCGGGATATTATTGCGTATGTTTCAAGGCTCTTGATTTTTCGCTTGAATTATGAGATAATATAAAATAGGAAAGTTTATCCGCACCGCCGCAGACGGTTCGGAACGGGAAATAAAACGACAGATAAAGAAAAGAGAAATATGGCACAGTTTTTAAATTTCAAGGGAGATTATAATGGACTCAGCGAAAAGAAAGCCTCTGATAATCTCAATATGTACGGAAATAATATTTTTACAGAAACCGAAGACAAGAGCTTCAAGGCATATCACTACCTGCTTGACCCCACGGCAGTTCTGCTGTTGATCTCAGGCTTACTTCAGATATTTACATTGTCGCAGTATGTCACAGGCATAATGTGCATAATAATGGCGATAGCACAGACGGTTACGCTTTGTGTGATATGCCAGAAAAATAACGAAAATATCCGTAACCGTACCCTGTCCGCAAAGATGAAATACAGAGTGGTGCGTGACGGGATATTACAGCTTATTCCGGCGGCGGGGCTTGTTCCGGATGATATAATAATTGTTCAGGGAGGAGAAATAGTTCCTGCGGACGCACATATACTTGAGTATGTCGGACTTACAGTTGACGAGAGCAGATTTACAGGCGACAATACCCCTGTGCAAAAGCATGACGGTGCGGACCCGAAGGCGACCGGACTTAAGAAAAGCTGTATATATGCAGGTACAAGAGTGCTTAACGGCTCTGCTGTAGCGAGAGTAGTTGCAACGGGTGAAGATACATACAGAGCAAGACAAGGTGAAAAGCACGGAAAAGCGGCAGATCCGAATTTCTCACGCTATGAGAAAACCTGCGTCAAGCTGAGGCTTCCGCTTGCGGTAGCGGCAATACTGCTTTGCGTTATCGGCACTCTGTCACAGATTTTAACAGGAAGAACAGACAATGTAACAGGTGTTATCGTAAGTGCTTGCGGTTGGCTTATATGTATGTTTATGCCGTTTGTAGAGCTGTATATAAGAATGTACAATATGAATTTTGTACGCCGTGCCGAGCTAAAGGGGGCTGTCATAAAAAATCTTACCGTTCCCGAAAAGCTCAACAGCCTGTCCGTGCTTGTCATTGATAAATCCGCTGTTGTAGCGCCTAATACACTTGAGGTTGCAGGAATATACAGCAAGGATACAGACCTTATGACAACGGTAACGGTGCTTGCGTGCGATAAGGATGAACCGACACTTGCAGAGCAGGCATTCCTGCTTAATGCGGCTCTGGGCGGAACCGATGTGGCAACGGTAAAAAGAAACGAACTTACAGCACAGTTCCCTTATAACGATGCCGACAGAATAGGCGGAAATATCTATAATATGGGCGGAACTCATCTTGTGTGTGTAAAGGGCGCTGTAGAAAAGGTGACAGGCCTTTGCAATATGAGCCCCGAAGAAATGTTCAGAATAACCGCTCGTGCGGCGGCTCTTGCAAAACGTGGACTTGAAGTGTGGACGGTTGCATATTATATAATACCTGAGGGCGAAGAAATACCCAAGAGCCTTTACGCAGTGCAATATAATTATATGGGGCTTGTGTCTTTTATGAATGCGACAAGAGATATGATACCTCTTGCATTGCAGGGCTGCAAAAGAGCGGGAGTAAGGCTTGTACTTACTTCCGCTGACAGCCCCGAAACAGCAAGCTCAATGGGCAAAAAAATAGGACTTTCCGACGCAGGAATGATTTCCGGAGATGAAATAGCAGAAAGCACTGTAACAGGAGAACCGCTTGATTATAAGAAGGCTGAGATATTCTGCCGTGTAAATGCGGCTCAGCGTGTGGATATTATAGAAAAGCTGAAGGAAGCGGGCGAAACAGTAGCAACTGTGGGTTACAGCGACAGCGATTACGACCTTGTTGCCCATGCGGATCTCGGCATAACATCGCTCGAAAATACGACAGGAAGCGTTTATGAGGCGAGCGGGCTTATCGTCCGTGACGATAATTTCTCATCGGTCGTTGAAATGATAAAAGAGGCAAGACAGCTTCACAGAAACATAAAACGCTGTATATTTATTCTCCTGTCAACGCTTATAGCGTTTGCCTGCACTTCTCTTGCCGATATGATAACGGGATACGGTATAATTACCCCTATGCTTGCGGCTGTTCTTACAGCGGCAGTGATACCTCTTTGCTGTACCGGCTTCAGAAACGTAAAATCGGATATTAAGGGTAATATGACCCCGTCGGGCTTCATTTCGCAGGGAAAGCCGGATAAGAAATTCTTTATAAGAAGTGCTGTTTGCGGACTTATCTGCGGTGCAATATCCGCTCTGTTCCTCACTCTTGCAGGAGGGGTTATGTCTGCACAGCAGGTTTCATCGGTAATGCTTACACTTCTCACGGTTATGACAGGCGCAATGTGTCTTGTTGTCACAGACAAACGTACAGGAGCATTCAAAAACGGAGCAATACCGAAATATATGACGGTTACAGCAGCGGTTACATCGGTAACGTCTATACTGTTGCCGTATATTCCGTTTATAAACTCGCTGTTTGGCTTTGCGGTGCCGAATCCGCTTGCAAGCATAGCAGCAGTGCTTGCAGGAGTCGCTCTTCCCGCAGGGCTTCAGATAAAGAAATACCTCAACAAATAAGAACATAAGTAAGGAGTAAATATGATCTCACATCTACTGAATATCGTTTACGGTATCGTATTCGGCGTGGCAAATGTTATACCGGGTGTAAGCGGCGGAACTATGATGGTGGTTTTCGGCGTGTATGACAAGGTGGTAGACGTGCTGACGTTGAAATTGTCGGCTATCAAAAAGAACATCAGATTCATCGTCTTTTTCGGAATCGGCGCCGTTATCGGTATACTCGGCTTTTCGTTTGTGATAACGTGGCTGTTTGATAACTTCCCTGTGGCAACGAATATGTTCTTTATGGGACTTATCATCGGCAGTATCCCGCTTATTTACAGGAATATGACCGTCGGCGGCAAAAAAATCACGCCGAAATGCCTTTTTGCGTTTATTCCCGCACTTGCGCTGGTGGTAGGAATGACTTATATAAATAAGCTTCCCCAGAACGAGAGCTTCACTGTCAATGCTGTTCATAACGCTACCGACTGCACGGTGACTATCACAAACAACGGCTCTTATGATATTAAATCAAACTGGCAGTTAAAGGTCAACGGCAAGGTAGAAGGAGAGCTTACCGGCTGTGTTGTAAAGAAATCCTCAGCCGATACTACCATCCTCACAGGAACGGAAAACAGCGCTATCGCAAAGGGTGGAAGCATTACGCTTACTCTCCCCGAAAGCACTGATATTGATTCAATACAGACCGACAGCTTCACCTATACCTATAAGATGAATCCTTTGCTGTTCATAACGCTTCTGCTCGGAGTTACCGTGGCGGCTGTAGCTATGATAATCCCCGGTGTCAGCGGTTCGTTTGTAATGGTATTGCTCGGTTTATACACCACGGTTATCGGTGCGATAAAGAGTCTGGACTTTATGATACTGATACCGACAGCTATCGGTGTGTTTATCGGCATTGTATTCGGTGCAAAGCTGATTTCGGCGCTTATGAAACGCTATTCTCTGCTTGTTTACAGTGCAATTATGGGACTTGTAATAGGTTCACTGTATGCTGTGTTCCCTGACGGCTTCGGCTTCAACCTTGAAACACTCGCAGGTGTAGCAGCCCTTATTGTAGGCGGAGCGATAGCTGTGCTTGTAGGAAAGAATACAGAAGTAGAACAGCAGTAATGCTGTCAAAAGAACACAAATATATCCGTCGGCTTGAAAACGGTCGGCGGATATTTGTTTTACCTCGTTTTGCTTTAATACGAGGTTGACCTGTAGGCAAAATCGGGGTATAATATAATAAAAAACTGCGAGGTAATAATGGAGTACTTTTACGACCTTTTGTTCTATTTTGCAATATACTCGTTTGCCGGCTGGTGCGGAGAGGTTGTCTTTGCAACTGTGCGGCACGGAAAGTTTGTAAACCGTGGAATGCTGCACGGCGCTTATTGTCCTATATACGGCTTCGGGCTGATAACGGTCATCGTCTGCCTTACACCGATTAAAGATTCATGGCTGCTGCTTTTTGCAGGCTCTGCCGTTCTTACGACCGTGCTTGAATTTATAACGGGCTTTGTGCTTGATAAGCTATTCGGCAGACGCTGGTGGGACTACAGCGACAAGAAGTTCAACATCGGCGGTTACATCTGTCCGCAGTTCACGGTTGTGTGGGGGCTTGCCTGCCTGCTTATAATGAAGGTGGTACAGCCTGCGATAGCTTTTGCCGTAGGGCTTATCTGGAAGCCTGTCGGCATAGCGGCACTGTGCCTGTTCTATGCGGCAATAATAACAGACGTTATACTGACCTTCCCCGAGGTAAAGAAGCTGAGAAACGAAATCAGGCTTATAGACGACCTTGAAAAACAGCTTACCGCCGTATCCGATGCTATCGGTTCGGATCTGTCAGATAAGACTGCACAGGCTGTGGAATTTACAAAGGAACACAGAATCACAGCGGAAGAAATGCAAAGAAAGGCGGATATGTTCAAAGCTAAGCTGGAAACAGCCTCAGACAGCGCTAAACAACGTAATTCGGAACGCTTGAGTGAATTAAAGGGCAATGCTTCGGAACGCAGGGAGGAGCTTACAGCACGCTTTAACGAGCTTAACGAAAAGCTGTCAGAACTTAAAGCAAAGCATAAACGTCTTTACAAGGCATTCCCGTCACTTAAAAACGGCAGAAAAAAGCTGAAAAAAGTAATTTCAAAAAAGAAGTAAATCAAAGAGCCGTCGGTCTTTTCCTGTCCGACGGCTCTTTTCTTATTGCTTGTTTATAAATTTGTCTATAATGTATTTCGGTCTTGCCTTTACTTCGGTATAAATCTTTCCGATATATTCACCGACAATGCCAAGTGCCATTATCTGAAGTCCGCTTAAGAACCATATCGAGCACATAAGCGAGCTCCAGCCTGCTTCGGTATTTCCAAGGCAATTCTGCACAATAGCGTATATTATCATCGCTACGCTTACAAGAAACACTAAAAATCCGACTACGGTAACAAGCCTTATCGGCTTTACCGAAAAGCTGGTGATACCGTCAAACGCAAAAGCAAGCATCTTTTTAAGCGGATACTTCGATTCTCCGGCAAAACGCTCACTGCGTTCATAATATACTATGTCGCTCTTGAAGCCTATCTGCTTTACTATGCCTCTGAGGAACAGATTGACCTCCTTAAACTGTGACAGCGCTTCAAGCGCACGCTTCGATATAAGTCTGTAATCGGCGTGGTTGTCGATTATATCGACACCGAGAAGCCGCATCAGCTTATAGAACATTCCTGCTGTTCCACGCTTGAAAACAGTGTCCTTCTTTCTTGAAGAACGTACTCCGTATACTATGTCACAGCCTTCGTGATACTTGTCTACAAACTTGTCAACCACGTTTATATCGTCCTGCAGGTCTGCATCCATTGAAATTGATATATCCGCAAGGTCCTTTGCTGTCATAAGGCCTGCAAGAAGGGCGTTCTGGTGACCCTTGTTGCGTGACAGCTTAAGCCCAGAAAACAAATCATCGCCTTCGTGAAGCTCCTCGATTATATCCCACGTCCTGTCTTTACTTCCGTCATCCACGAATAACACACGGCTCTTGTCGGATATTTTTCTGTCGTTGATAAGAGTTGTCATTTTTTCCTTAAGCCGCTTTGACGTTTCGTGAAGTACCTCTTCTTCGTTGTAACAGGGTACTACAATGTATAGTATATCGTTATATTCGGTCATTTGCTAAATTCCTTTCGTAGCTTTGTCGATTTAATCTGACTGTTACAGTATACCCCATTTTTACTGATTTGTAAAGCGTATAATGTGAAAATATGACGAAAAATCGGTAAATATCGCTGTTTTGAATAGATTTTTACAAAGAAAAGAGGCTATGACACCGAAGTGTCATAGCCATAGGAAAAGGGTGCAGATTATCTTAAAGGGTAAAATCCCTCTAAGCCGTTTTTAAAAGCGTATCTCTATAATTATACGTTGAACAGAAGCTCCTCGTAAGTCGGGAAGGGCCAGTATTTTTCACCGACGATTGTTTCGAGCTCATCTGCAACAGCACGAAGGCTCTGCATTGTAGCGAATACTTCATTGTGGTAGCACTTAGCGGCTTCATAAACATCCGAAATGCCCTGTGCCTTAACTATTGCGCTGTCAAGCTCTGCTATCTTGGAGTTCAGACTTTCAGCAAGAGAATCAATCTTGTTTGCGATAGACTGCTCAAGGTTATAAGCAACGCCTGCGTTCTTCTTTGACAGAAGTACATCGCAAACCTGCTTCTCGTAAGCCATAACGGCAGGGAGAATTTCCTTTGTAGCCATCTCTGCTGTTGTCAGAGCCTCTATATTGATGGTCTTGCTGTAATTTTCAAGCAGAATCTCTGTTCTTGAGTGCATTTCAACTTCTGTGAATACCTTGTGCTTTGTAAACACCTTGACATTCTTCTCGTCAAGGAAGTGCGGAAGTGCGTCTACTGTAGACTTAAGCTCAGGCAGACCTCTTACCTCTGTAGCTTCCTTTACCCAAGCGGCATCGTAACCGTTGCCGTTGAAGATTACTCTGCTGTGCTCCTTTATTGTCTTTACGAGCAGTTCCTTAAGAGCCTTCTTGAAATCGTCAGCCTTTTCAAGCTCATCGGCGAACTGTTCAAGCTCTTCTGCTACGATTGTGTTAAGAACGATGTTGGGGCCGGAAATGTTGAGTGAAGAACCAACGCTTCTGAACTCAAACTTATTACCTGTAAATGCGAAAGGCGATGTTCTGTTTCTGTCTGTTGTATCCTTGGGGAACTTGGGCAGTGAGGTTACGCCTATATCGAACTGTGCGTGCTTTGCTTCTACGTTTGTACCTGCAACAAGCGCATTGATAACATCGTTCAGCTCTTCGCCGAGGAAGATAGAGATGATTGCGGGAGGTGCCTCGTTAGCGCCGAGTCTGTGGTCGTTGCCTGCTGTAGCTACCGAAAGTCTGAGCAGATCTGCGTATTCGTCAACAGCCTTGATGATTGCGACAAGGAATGTCAAGAACTGTGCGTTCTCCATAGGAGAATCGCCGGGGTTCAGAAGATTCTGACCGTCATCTGTTGAGAGCGCCCAGTTATCGTGCTTACCTGAACCGTTAACGCCTGCGAAAGGCTTTTCGTGCAGTAAGCATACCATATTATGCTCAAGAGCGACCTTCTTCATCATTTCCATCATAAGCTGGTTGTGATCGGCCGCAAGGTTTGCAGACTCGAAGATAGGAGCACATTCGTGCTGAGCGGGAGCAACCTCGTTATGCTTTGTCTTTGAAGAAACGCCGAGCGCCCAGAGGTGCTTGTCGAGGTCCTTCATATAGTCGCTTACTCTCTGCTTGATAACGCCGAAGTAGTGATCTTCAAGCTCCTGACCCTTTACAGGTGCCGCACCGAAAAGTGTTCTGCCTGTGAAGATAAGGTCTTTTCTCTTATCGTATGTCTTCTTGTCAACAAGGAAGTATTCCTGCTCGGCACCGACTGTAGCAACAACGCTCTTTGCTGTGGTGTTGCCGAAAAGTCTTAAAATTCTTAATGCCTGCTTTGATACAGCGTCCATTGACTTTAAGAGAGGTGTCTTCTTGTCAAGCGCCTCGCCTGAATATGAGAAGAACGCTGTGGGTATGTATAATGTGTTATCCTTGATAAATGCGTATGATGTCGGATCCCACGCTGTGTATCCTCTTGCCTCGAATGTAGCACGAAGACCGCCCGAGGGGAATGATGAAGCATCAGGCTCGCCCTTGATAAGCTCCTTGCCCGAGAACTCCATAATAACCGTACCGTCACCTACAGGTGAAATAAAGCTGTCGTGCTTTTCGGCTGTGATACCTGTCATAGGCTGGAACCAGTGAGTGTAGTGTGTTGCACCCTTTTCTACTGCCCAGTCCTTCATTGTGCTGGCAACTACTTCGGCAATGGGAAGTGTAAGCTCAGCATTACCGTGCATTACCTTCATCAGCTCCTTGAAGATAGCCTTAGGGAGTCGTGCCTTCATTACTGCCTCGTTGAACACGTCCGAGCCGAACAGCTCCGTTACATCATAAGTTTTCTCTGCCATTTACCTTTTCCTCCTACTTTCGTTAGATGTTCTTTGAAAAATAAGAAAAGGACGCTTTGATCCCTCAAAACGTCCTCGTTTCTGATTACAGTTATTATAATACACTATGTCGGCTGATTTGTCAATATGTCATTTTGCACAAATTTTGAAAGTTTGCTTGTACGATAATTCAAAATTGCGTAAAAAACATTGAAAAACCGTCGATTTCTGCAAGTCTTAAAGCTCAATCTTGCCGTAAAGCGTAGCGTTTCTTTCTGTTTCAACCGCTTCCTTAGAGAATTCGCCTGCATCTGACGCAGTATTTTCAACAGCAGTCTGCGAACGCTTGTACTCTCTTTCAAAAGATGTCGAGAAACCGGTGCTCTGCTTGTATGAGCGGTTTGCACCGTTACCGTTTCTTCTTCCGCCCTTGCGGTCGTTTCTTCTGTTGTTATCTCTGTGGGGCTGAGAAGCCGAGATAACGACCTTTCTGTAAGGCTCTTCACCTATAGAGTTGCTGTATACGCCTTCGATCTCAGCGACCTTGCTGTGAATTATACGGCGCTCATAAGGATTCATAGGCTCAAGGGTAATACGTCTGCCCTGACGGAGCACCTTGTTAGCGGTACGCTCTGCAAGCGACTTGAGAGTTTCCTCTCTCTTATCCCTGTAGCCGTTGCAATCAACTGTGATACGGCAGTAAGGCTCATCGTGACGGTTGCTTGCAAGAATTGCAAGGTACTGTAAAGAATCGAGTGTTTCGCCTCTTCTGCCGATTACGATACCAAGCTTTTCGCCTACTATATCAAGAACAGTTATATCTTCCTTTTCGATTATGTTTACCTTGAAGTCCTCAACGCCGAGAGCGGTAAGAACCTTTTCAAGATAAGCCGCAGCCATAGCTACCTTTTCTGTGTGGTCAGCATCTGTTACGGCAGGAGCGGCTTCAGCGGCTTCTGCCGGAGCCGTTTCATCGGCAGCAGGAGCGGCTTCGGTAACCGTTTCGAATTCAACCTCTATCTTATAGTCGCCCTTCTTGCCGAACAGCTTCTTGACAGGTTCTTCAACTACGGTTATCTTTATGTCAGCTTCATCAACGCCGAGTTCCTTGATTTCTGATATGGCAAGCGCCTTGAGCTCGTCAAGTGACTTACCTGTATATATCTTTTTCATAAGTCCGTCCTTTCCGTCGATTCTCAATCGTCGTCTTCTTCGTGGTATTCTTCGCCGTATTTTTCGGCATCGGCTTTTCTTGCCGCCGCCAGCTTACGTCTGTTGATTTCCTTCTGTGAAAGTGTTTCAGTCTTTGTTACGGTCTTTTCTTCGCCTGTATCGGCATCTGTAACAACAGCGGTCGTTGTGACCTGTCTTTCCTTGAGCTTTCTTTCCTTCATCTTCTCTTCAGCCTCGGCTCTGAGCTTTTCAGGGCTGTACAGCTTCTGCATTACCAGTGACTGCACAATGCCGAGCGCATAGTTGACACCCCAGTAGAAACCTACTCCGGCAGGAACGCTGAACGAAATCCAAAGTGAGAATAAGGGCATGAGATAAAGCATTACCTTCATACCAGCACCGCCTGCGTTTGCCATTTCGGGATTGTTCTTCTTGTTGAGATACTGGGAAAGTACAGTCTGTACAAGAGAAAGAACGAATGCAAATATCGGTATGATTATCAGCGGCTCGAAAGCAAGCTTAGGTGTTGAACCGAAGTTCAGACCGCAGAACATCATATTGTGTGACAGTGATGCAAGTCTGTCCTTTACATCGTTTGACAGCACGCTTTCATCGCACGATTTAAACGTATCAGGATACTGCTCATAAACCTGCAGAGCCAGCAGTTCCTTCTGCATGCCCTTGTACTTGCCTGCAACAGCCGCAAGTCTGTTCTTTGTTTCAGCTGTAAGTCTTGAATTATCGCCTGTAAACTGCGTATAAGCATCATCTGATGTTACAAATAACGAGCCGTACTTATTTATCTGTTCGATAGTAAGCTGATCGGCAGATGGATCTTTCTCCTCATACTTTGTCTTGTACTCTTCGTTATCCTTGTACTCGTGATTCAGCTGGCCGTTTTCTGCTGTTACATAGATTATGTTCTTATCGCCGCTGAGATACTTATCAATGATTTCCTTATCCTGCTTGTTGTATTCATTAAGGAAAATCTTCGTGTATTCGGTTTCTTTTGCAACCGTTATTACATTTGAAATATCCGATGATGACAGATGCTCCATGTGTGTCATGGGCTTATATACAACGTCGATGACACCGAACAGTATTATCATTGTCAGAACAAGAGGTCCGCAGCCGCCGGCAGGGTTATAGCCCTGTGCCTGCAGCTTCTGCATTTCTTCTGCCTGCTTTTCACGGTTGTTGCGGTATTTCTGCTGTATCTCCTTTACCTTAGGAGCAAACAGCTGAGAAAACGCCATATTCTTCTGCTGCTTTATCTGAAGCGGCAGCATTGCTAATTTGACTATTACAGTGAATATCAGTATCGCCCAACCGAAATTCTGTAAAAGAAGATAAATAGGCCACATAATGTAGCCGAGAGGCGTACCGATTATGGTGTATAAGAAATCTATGGAAATCACCCTCCGTTAGTAGTGCCGATATTACGGCTTGGTCCTTTTGAAAAAATAAAATTGCTCGGGTACATAGTCATAGCCGCCCTCAGAAAAAGGGTTGCATCTGATAATTCTCCGTATAGCCAAATAGCTGCCCTTTACCGCACCGAAGCGGCGGAGTGCGATCATCGCATATTCCGAACAGCTCGGAGTAAAGCGGCAACAACGAGGCAGCCATTTTGACAAAGTCATTCTGTATATCTTTACGAAAAATAAAAGTACATATTTCATTTTATTTTTGTATTTTGTCCGGTTGATTATTCGCCGGTGCGGCATATCTTTTCAGCAGTTGCTTTTCCATCCGAAGATATACCTCTGTCGATTTCATCGCAGGAGTTTTTGCTCTTGCAACGAAAATAAAGTCATATCTTTTTTGTGTCTTTTCACGGAGCAGGGGCTCAATAAGGCGGAACGCTTCTCTTATGACTCTTCTGGCACGACTGCGTTTTACGGCATTGCCGACCTTTTTGCCTGTAACGATTCCTATGCGGTTTACCCGCCTCTTGCTTTCCCTTGCGTAGCATACGAATGCATCGGTAACAATACTGTCACCTTTTTTGAACAGGAATCTGAATTCCTTGTCCTTTTTTATGCAGACGTATTTCTTTGCATACTCATTCATTGACAGAATCAGTAGCTTAAGTGCTTTCTGCCCTTTGCACGTCTTCTTGCGAGAACCTTACGTCCGTTTCTTGTAGACATTCTTTTTCTGAATCCGTGTTCTTTCTGTCTCTGGAGCTTCTTAGGCTGGTATGTTCTTTTCATTTCTTTCTTCCTCCTGTTATTACTCGGCACCGATGTGTGCCTGTCTTGCGCCTATGCAATTAAATATTATACCTTAATCGGTTGCCGATGTCAAGTCATTTTTGAAAATTGTCTGTTCTGACAGCCGCAAACATTCAAATAATGCGGATATGCCAGTGCCGTCGGGCTTAGCCGAACGGTTATTTGTAACCGAGAGTTTGTAGAAAAAGTCTGTTTTTTATAAAATAGAGCAAATTCTCTATCCCTATCCCCAAACCCCTTCCCCGTGGGAAGGGGCTATATTACTGGGGCTAC
>OKSN01000340.1_pt1 | contig 32079 bp, 22 predicted proteins | sample 1606191 | NCBI WGS metagenome assembly OKSN01 (sample SAMEA3879535, study PRJEB24766) | human gut metagenome | biome: human-associated habitat; feature: feces | place: USA | collected 1985/1987
ACTGCACACACCGGGGGATTTATCGACAAGCAGGGGAAGCAGCCTCCGGCGGAGGCTGCTTCCTCCTTTTGTCAGTTAACAGAAAAAAAGGAAGCCCGGTGGGCTTCCTTTTTTTGCGGGGATCGGCGGGGATGGGGGAAACATCGAAAAAGCGGCGGGGGATCAGAGGATGTGGTACTCCTTCAGGAGCTTTTCGATGTCGGTGCCGGCGATCTTCGCCAGAGCCTTCTTGAGTGCCATCTTCTCCACGAAGGACAGCTCAATATCCGTGGGGGATTTGCCGTCGCGGAGCTTCACGGTGGCGTCCAGCAGGGCGCGGACATCGTAGACGCTGCCCCAGACCTCCGGCACGCCGCGATCCACGTTCAGCAGGGTGTAGACGGACTCCATGCCGGTACGCATGGAATACTCCGTGGTGAAGATGGTGTCACGGGGCGTTTCGGCGAACTGACCGAGGAAGGCAAAGTTCACGCTGCCGTCGGGGACGACCTTGGGACGGTCGCCGTAGGCGCGGGGCATGAAGAACGCGTCGATATAGGGCATCATAACGGGGACGGTGTTGGCACTGTTCGCCGCCATGTCCTCGATCTGGTCGGCGGGCACGCCGATGTGGTACAGCCACTCCATGCAGATCTCCTTGCCGGTGCACTCCCGCATGGGCTTCTTCACGAAGTCGCCGGGCTTGTCGGTGAACAGGGAGTAGACCCACACCAGGCAGTGATCCTTGGGCTGGTCACGGAACTGGGGCTGGCGGTTGATGGTCCAGCTCATCAGCCAGGAGGAGTCCTTCACGGTGACGATGCCGCCGGTGACGACCTTGCCGGTGAAGGGGTCGCGCTTGCAGATATTCTTGATATAGGGGATGATGCGCTGATCCAGCGTCTCCACGGTGGCACTCATCCAGTTGGTCTGCTCCGGGTCATAGCAGAACTTGTCGGGGTGACCGAAGGAGGGATCCTGTGCGGCGATCTTGCGCCACATATCCCAGCCGCCGCCCTCCTTGATCTCGGTATCGTAGGGGGCGGGGGTGTTCTGGCTGCCCATGGCGGAGTTCTCCACGCAGCCGCCGTTGGTGATGAACACCAGATCGTTCTCCGTCAGGTCGATGGCACCCTTTTCGCCGTTTTCGATGACGTCGATGCGCTTTGCCAGCTTGTGGGCGGGGTCGGAGACGTCGAACTCCACGTTGGTCACCTGCACGCCGAAGTGGAACTGGACGCCGAAGCCCTCAAGGTATTTCACCATGGGGAGGATCATGGACTCGTACTGGTTATACTTGGTGAAGCGCAGGGCGGTGAAGTCGGGCAGCCCGCCGATGTGGTGGATATACCGCTGGATATAGAGCTTCATCTCCAGCGCGCTGTGCCAGTTCTCGAAGGCGAACATGGTGCGCCAGTACAGCCAGAAGTTGCTCTTGAACACCTCGTCGTCGAAGAAGTCGGTGATGCGCTTGTCCTGCAAAGCCTCGTTGGGGGTGAAGAACAGCTTCATAATCTCCATGGCACCCTTGTCGGAGATGTCGAACTTGCCGTCGGTGTGGGCGTCCTGCCCGCGCTTTTCCGTGGCGCGGCACAGGGAGTAGTTGGGATCCGCCTTGTTGAGCCAGTAATACTCGTCCAGCACGCTGACGCCCTCCGTTTCAATGGAGGGAATGGAGCGGAACAGATCCCACATGACCTCGAAGTGGTTGTCCATCTCACGGCCGCCCCGCATGACGTAGCCGATGTTCTCGAACTTCCAGCCGTCGCAGGCTCCGCCGGCGGTGGGCCCCTTTTCCAGAATGTGGACGCGCTCGCCCTTCATCTGTCCGTCGCGCACCAGATAGCAGGCGGCGGTCAGTGCCGCCAGTCCGCTGCCCACGATATAGGCGGATTTGCTGTCCACGCCCTCCGGCTTTTTGGGGCGGGCAAAGGCTTCATAGTTACCACTGGAATAGTACATAATGTGAACCTCCTTATTTGTGTCCATGTTTTCTACTTGATGAGCGCAGTATACACCCAATTAGAAAAACGTTCAATAAGCAAGTATGCCCCGATGATAAGTTTTTTATCACCGGGGTAGGGAGTGTTTAGTTTTTTATCATTCCGGGCGGTCTGATGGGGTGCGGTCGCTGCGGAGACGCTCCAGAGCGGCGCGGATGCTGCCGTGCACCACCTGCTCCAGACGCTCCACCATCGTGTGGGGGTCGCCCTTCATGTCGGACTTGACCCAATCCAGCATCAGCCCCACGAACATATATTTATAGAGGGTGGCGATGAAGTCCTTGTCCTCCTGACGCACGGACATCCCCTGCGCCTGCTCCTCCACCACGCCCTCCAGCAGATCATAGGTCAGCTTGTAGAGGTACGTCTCCACCTGCTCGCGGCTGACGGAGCGGTAGACGTTGAGGATGAAGGGCTTGTTGTCCAGCACCGCCTCGAAAATTTGCAGAAGACCCTGCTGCCACGTCTCATACGTCTTTTTCCCCGCCAGAGCGCGGCTGGCATCCTCCTGACAGCTCCACTCCACCAGATCGTAGATGTCCTTGAAGTGGTAGTAGAAGGTCATGCGGTTGATGCCGCAGTCCTCGGTGATGTCGCTGACGGTGATCTTGTGCAGCGGCTTTTCCAAAAGCAGCTTTTTCAGCGAGGCCTCCAGTGCCCGCTTGGTGACCTGTGACATGGGGATACCTCCTTCCTCGGACTACCGTATATTATAGACGGCGGGGCGGGCTTTTGCAAGTCCCCGCGGCGGGACGCGGAGGGGAAATTACCGGGGCAAATTACCGGTGCTGTAATGATTGACGGGGGGCGGGAAAAAGGGTATACTAAAGGGTACATCATAAAGGGGAGGCTCCAAATGGCAAGAAAAAACGATCATAAGGGCAAGGCTCCCGCCGCCAAGCTGCGGCAGGAATTGCGGCACCCGTGGCTCGTGCCGGTGCTCGCCGTTGTCTATTTTCTCATAACGTGCCTGATGCAGCACGGGAACAACAAGCTCATCACGCTGCTGCTGATACTGGCGGTGCTGGTGTGCGTGGTGGTACGCAGCGGGCTGCTGGCGCGGCGCATGACGCTGCCCGCCCTGCTGCTGGGCGCATACGTGCTCATGGACGGCATATCCACCCTGTACGCGCCCAGCGGGAAATTCGCGCTGTTCGAGTTCCTGAAGGTGGCGGCAGCCGCCGCCATGGCTCTGCTGCTGGTGGGCTGTGAGCCGGAGCGGGAGCGGAACACGGGGCGATGCGGTGCCACGGTGCTGGAGGTCAGCGGCGCGCTTGCCGCTCTGTGCAGCATCGACATGGTGTCCACCCGCTGGCTGTACAACGGTCTGCTGGGCGTGACCGGTGCGCTGGGCGCGAATCTCAGCGGCGACGCCCTACAGGGGCAGCGGCTGAAAACCATCTTTGCCAATCCCAACGTGTTCGCCGGGTGCGCCGGCGTCGCCATTCTGCTGTCGCTGGGGCTTGCCGCCAGCGCGGAGAACCGGCGGGAGCGTTGTCTGCATCTGAGCTGTCTGCTGTGCAGCTGCACCGCCTTTGTGCTGGCGGTGAGCCGCGGTGCCATGGGTGCCATCGCCGTGGCGTTTCTGGTGTATCTGCTGCTGGAGCGTGGCAGGCGTCGGGCGGTATCCTTCGTGCTGATGGCGGAGACGCTGCTGCTGACGGTGGCGGTGTCCGCAGTGGTGTTCACCACCGCCTTCGGTACGTGGGGGGGCGTGAACGTGGTGCCCCTGCTGCTGACTGCCGCCGCGGCGGCGGGACTGTGCGCGCTGGACATCTTCGTGGGACGGCCTCTGGCGGAGAAGATGGCGCGGCGGATGAAAACCGTGAATATCGTGCTGCTGTCCGCGCTGGGCGCGGCGGCCGCCCTCGTGGTGCTCGCCGTGGCGTGGACAGGCCCTGTGATGCTGCACCCCGGCGAGACCATCACCCGCGGCGCGTATCTGCCCGCCGGGACGTATACCCTGACGGCGGAGGGGGAGGGCGCGGCGTCCGTGGAGATCCTCACCCAGACGGAGGAGGACGCCATCATGAACACCAAGAACCTCGCCTATACGGGCGATCTCTACCGTGCATCGTTTACCGCGCCGGAGGGGAACCGCTCCGTGACGTTCCGCATTACGGCGCAGGAGGAGGTACGTATCACCGCCCTGCGGTACAGCGGCGGCGCGGAGGGCAGCGTGAAGCTGGACTACAAGCTGCTGCCGGAGGCCATCGCAGAGCGCGTACAGAACCTGCGCTCCGAGGGCAACGTGGTGCAGCGGCTGGTCTACTGCGCCGACGCACTGAAGATCTTCCAGCGCAGCCCCATTGTGGGCGTGGGCATGGGCGGCTTTGAAAACGGCATTTACAGCGTGCAGAGCTATCACTACCAGACCAAGTACCCCCACAACCACTATATCCAGTCCCTGGTGGACACGGGCGTGGTGGGGCTGCTCCTGTGGGTGGGGCTGCTCGCCGCCAGTGCCGTGGCATTGGTGCGCCTGTGGAAGAAGGAGAAGGACGACGGCAGCTCCCTCGCCGGTGCGCTGTGCGCGCTGCTGCTGTTCATGGCGATACACGCGGCGGTGGAGGTGGACTTCTCCAACGGGCATTTCCTGCCCTTCGGCTTCGGTGCCTTCGCCGTGATGCATCTGTACAGCGGGTCGCTGCTGCCCATCCCCGCGCTGGGGGAGAAGCCCCGGCGGTTCATCGTATGGGGCGAAGCCGCCGGTCTGGCGGTGTTCGGCGTGCTGCTGAGCATGAATATGCGCGCCGCCGTGGTGGCGCAGCAGGGGGACTATACGTCCACCGCGCAGGCGGCGGAGCTGGACCCCTACGAGTGGGCGGACTATGAGCTGTCCTACGTGGTGAGTGCCTCCCGCGAGGAGGAGCTGGACGAGACCATGCAGGAGAAGATGGCGAAGTATATGAAGGAGCTGTCCGCCCTGCGGTCCAACTCCGTGCCGAGGTATCTGGCGGAGGCGTATTTCAACATGGGCGATCTGGATAACGCCTTTGCCATGCTGGACAAGTTCGTGGATTACACGCCCTCCAACCCGGAGACGTGGGAGAGCAGCTTCCGCCTTGCCATGGGGTTTGACGACGGGAGCGCGGCGTTCCGCAGCGGCGTTGCCACGCTGTACGGACGGCTGGAGACGTGGAACAGTGAGAATCTGGGCGCGATAGAGCTGCCGGAGGATCTTGCCGCCTTCGCGGCGGGCACGAATAGCTGACAGCAAGGAGGGCTTTCCATGCCATCGGTACTGTTTACGGCGTCCACCTTTTCGCATATTCTGAGCTTCCATGTGCCCTATCTGCACCGGTTCAAGGAGCTGGGCTGGCGGGTGGAGGTTGCCTGCGGCGGAGCGGTGCGGGAGATACCCTGCGCCGATGCGGTGGTGTCGCTGCCGCTGGAAAAGAAAATGACCGCGCCGGCGAATTTCCGCGCCGCCGGGATGCTGCGGCAGCGGATGGCGCGGGAGCGGTATGACCTTGTGATCACCCACACGTCGCTGGCAGCGTTCTTCACACGCTGGGCGGCGAAGGGGCTGCGGGAGCGTCCCGCCATTGTCAACGTGGTACACGGGTATCTGTTCGACGAGAGCACCGGCGGGGTGAAAAAAACGCTGCTGACGGCGGCGGAGAAAATGACCGCGCCGCAGACCGATCTGCTGCTGACCATGAACCGGTGGGACGATACGTGGGCGCGGGAAAACCGCTGCGCCGGACGGGTGGCGTTCATCCCCGGCATGGGGGTGGAGCTGGAGCGGTTCCAGCCGTCGCCGGAGGCGCGGCGGGATATGCGGGAGAGGCTGCATCTGGCGGAGGAGGACGTGGCGTTGATCTATCCGGCGGAGTTCTCCGGGCGGAAGAACCACGCCATGCTGCTGCGCGCCATGGTACAGCTGCCGCGAAGCGTAAAGCTGCTGCTGCCGGGGCGGGGCGCGCTGCTGGAGCGATCCGCCGCGCTGGCGAAGGAGCTGGGCGTGGCGGAGCGGGTGGTGTTCCCCGGCTTTACGGAGGAGATATCGCCGTGTCCGCCAGCCGCTCCGAGGGGCTGCCCTTTAACATTATGGAGTCCATGAGCTGCGCGCTGCCGGTGGTCGCCAGCCGCGTGAAGGGGCATACGGATCTGGTAACAGAGGGGGAGAACGGGTTTCTGTTCCCCTACGACGACGAGGACAGCTTCGCCGGGAAGGTGCGGCAGCTGGCGGAGGACAGGCAGCTGCGGGCACAGATGGGACAGAACGGACGGCAGAGGGTGCAGCCGTACAGGCTGGACGCCGTGCTGCCGCAGGTGATGGAGCTGTATATGTCCGCCGCGGGCGGTATAGAGGAACGGAACAAATGATACGGGAAAATCAACGACTGCTGAACCAACTGCACATTGTGACCGACGCGGCGGCGGTGTTCTTAGCCATGCTCGTCTCCTACTGGCTGCGCTTTGCCGTGTTCCACGGCACGTATGCCATGCCCCTGAGCCATTATGTGTGGCTGGGCGTGGCCGCGGCGGGGCTGACGCTGGTGGTGTTCGCCGTGGCGGGGCTGTACGCCTCCTTCCGTACCATACGCTTCCACGTGGAGGCGGGGCGGGTGGCTCTGCTGGAGCTGCTGGTGGCGTTGATCGTCATGGCATTGATGTACATTCTGCGCTTCGAGGAGACGTCCCGCTGGTCGGTGGCGTTCTTCTACGCCGCCGCCACGGCGTTGCTGACGGCGAAGCGTGCCGTGCTGCGCTCGGTGCTGCGGCATTACCGCGCCATGGGCTACAACCAGAAGCGCGTGCTGGTGGTGGGCTGCGGCGAGAGCGCGGAGATGTATCTGAAGAAGGTCATCTCCGACAGAAATCTCGGCTATCATGTGGTGGGCTACGTCGCCGAAAGGGACAGCTGGAGGGCTTTGCCCTACTGCGGCGACTACGACGCGCTGGAGAAAATCTTCCGGGAGACGAAGCCCGACGAGGTGGTGGTGGCACTGTCCGCCGAGGAGCTGGAGCGGATACCGCAGGTCATCCATGCCTGCGAAAAGGACGGCACGAAGCTGTCTGTGGTGCCCTTCTACGCCAGATATATGCCCTCCAATCCGCAGATCGACAGCGTGAACGGGCTGCCCCTGATCAACCTGCGGCGGGTGCCGCTGGACAACATGGGCAACGCCTGCATCAAGCGGCTGGGGGACATTATCGGGTCGCTGCTGCTGATCCTGCTGACGTCGCCCCTGATGCTGCTGGCCGCCATCGGCGTGAAGCTGTCGTCGCCGGGACCCGTTATTTTCAAGCAGGAGCGGGTGGGAAAGGACAAAAAGCCCTTCTATATGTACAAATTTCGCTCCATGCGGGTGAACAGCGACGAGAACACCGGGTGGAGCCGGAACGTGGATAGCCGCAAGACGTGGTTCGGCTCCCTGATACGGAAGTGCTCCGTGGACGAGCTGCCGCAGTTTTTCAACGTGCTCAAGGGCGACATGAGCCTGATCGGCCCGCGCCCGGAGCTGCCCTATTTCGTGGAGCAGTTCAAGGAGGTCATCCCCCGGTACATGGTGAAGCATCAGGTGCGCCCCGGTATCACCGGCTGGGCGCAGGTGAACGGACTGCGGGGCGACACGTCCATCGAGCGGCGCATCGACTACGACCTGTATTACATCGAGAACTGGAGCGTGGCACTGGACATCCGTATCCTCATTATGACGGTGTTCTGTCTGTTCAACAAGGAGAAGGTCAACGTCCCCGGCGGCAAGCACGACGGGGCGGCGAAGGAGTAAGAGTGATTTTTGCACAAAGGAGTACGTGGGTATGAACGAGATCTATGTGGTCGGGCACCGGAATCCGGACACCGACTCCATCGTGGCCGCCATGTCCTATGCCGCGCTGAAAAACGCGCTGGGTGAGAAGGAATACACGGCGGTGCACATGGGCACCATCAGCGACGAGACGAACCGGATGCTGGAGCGGTTCCAGTTCAAGCCGCCGCGCTTCATCCAGAACGTCCGCACACAGGTGCGGGATCTGGACTTTGACCGCCCCCCTTGTCTGGACGCGTCCGTGACGATGGATCGGGCATGGAAGCTCATGCGGGAGCAGAAGATCTCCGCCATCCCCGTGGTCAAGGAGGACGGGACGCTCCACGGGATGCTGTCCGCCGGCGACATCGCCACCTTCAGCCTGAACACCGTGGGCGACCCGCGGGTGGATCAGATCCCCCTGTTCAACCTGCTGAGCGTTATCGAGGGGCGGGTCATGGGCGACGGCGGCGACATGGTGGACAGCGTCAGCGGCACCGTGTCCATCGCACTGCCCCAGAACTGCGAAAACCTGCTGTTCGACGACAACGACAGCATCGTGCTGTGCGGCAGCCAGCCGGACATGATACGCCGGGCACTGGACAAGCAGGTATCCTGCCTGATCCTGTGCCAGACGGATGTGGACCCGGCGTGGCTGGAGGACGCGGGAAAGACGTGCATCATCTCCACGCCGCTGGACGCCAGCCGCGTACACCGGCTGATCTATCAGGCCACGCCCATTGACCGTCCCTGCGCCACGGAGGGGCTGATCTCCTTCCATCTGGACGACTACATAGACGACGTGCGGGAAGTGGTGCTGAAGAGCCGCTACCGCTGCTATCCGGTGCTGGACAACGAGGAGAAAGTGGTGGGTACCCTGTCGCGGTATCACCTGCTGAAGCCGCGGCGCAAGCGGGTGGTGCTGGTGGATCACAACGAGCTGGCGCAGACGGTGCCGGGGATCGACCAGGCGGAGATCCTGGGGATCATCGACCACCACCGGCTGGCGGATATTCAGACGCGGCAGCCGATCGCCGTGCGGAACGAGCCGGTGGGCAGCACCAACACCATCATCACCTCCATGTATCAGGAGCACGGCGTAACGCCCTCCCCCCACATGGCGGGGCTGATGGCCGCCGCCATTCTGTCCGACACGGTCATGTTCAAGTCCCCCACCTGCACGAAGCAGGACATCGCCATGGCGGAGCGGCTGGCGCGCATCGCAAGAGTGTCACTGACCGATCTGGGGCGGGAGCTGTTCAGCGGAAGCAACGACAGCAAGTCCGCCGAGGAGCTGCTTCGCAGCGATTTCAAGGAATTCCACATCGCCGAGCAGAATCTGGGCGTGGGGCAGATCACCTGCATCGACTCCCAGAGATTGATGGAGCGGCGGGAGGAGCTGCTGGACGCCATGCGGAAGGTGCAGCGCGCCAACAGCTACGACATGGTGATACTGATGCTCACGGACGTATTGCAGGAGGGCTCACAGCTGTTGTATATCGGCAGCGACGAGACGATCCGCAACGCCTTCGCCGTGGAGCCGAAGGACAACTCGGTATTCCTGCCGGGGGTCATGTCGCGGAAAAAACAGGTCATCCCCATGCTGACGACGCTGTGGGGCTGAGAAGCACCGTCGGGGAGGGCACCGCCTGCGCGGTGCCCTCCCCTGCCTATTGCGCCTGTCCCTGCTCTGGGCGCACTTGACAGGGGGACGGTTCTCGTATATAATAGGCGGGATTTATTGAAAAAAGGAAGTTTACTGCTTTGTCAAATACAACTATTATTGTCATTATAGCGGTATGTTTGCTGTTTTCCGCCTATTTTTCCGCCACGGAGACGGCGTTTTCCTCCGCAAACCTGACGAGGCTGCGGATGCTGGCGGAAAAGGGTAACCGGCGCGCCGCGCTGGTTTGCAGGCAGCTGGAGCGGTATGACCGGCTGCTGTCCACCATCCTTATCGGCAACAACATTGTGAATATCGCCATGGCGTCCCTCGCCACGGCGTTGTTCGTGAAGAGCTTCGGCGACGCCGGTGCCACGCTGTCCACAGTGGTGGTGACGGTGGTGGTGCTCATCTTCGGCGAGATCAGTCCCAAGAGCATCGCCAAGGACTGCGCCGAGGACTGGGCGATGACCGCCGCGCCGTTCTTACAGCTGATGATCTGGCTGCTGATGCCGCTGAACGCGGCGTTCTCCCTGTGGAAAAAGCTGCTGGCGCGGGTGTTCCATCTGGACCCCGACAGCAGAATGTCGCCGGAGGAGCTGCTGATGCTGGTGAACGAGGTGCAGCAGGACGGCAGCATCGACAAGGACGAGGGCGACCTGCTGAAAAACGCCATCGGGTTTTCCGACCAGGAGGCGCAGGATATTCTCATTCATCGGGTGGATCTTGCCGCGCTGCCGGTGACCGCCTCCAAGGAGGAGGTAGCGGAGCTGTTCACCGAGACGAAATACTCCCGGCTGCTGATCTATCGGGAGGACATCGACCACATTATCGGCACGGTGCACCAGAAGGACTTTTACGTGGGGTGCGGCGTGACGGACAAGCCGCTGGAGGAGATCCTCTCTCCCCCTGTGTTTGTGATGGAAAACGAGCCGATCAGCCTGCTGCTGAAGAAGCTGCAGCAGTCCAAGATGCAGATGGCGGTGGTGGTAGACGAGTACGGCGGCACCTGCGGCATCGTGACCATGGAGGACATTCTGGAGGAGCTGGTGGGCGAGATCTGGGACGAGCACGACGAGGAGGAGGTGTTCATCCGCAAGACGGGCTCCCGGACGTATCTGGTGGACGCCTCCATGGATTTCGACGACTTCGCGGAGTTCTTCCACCTGAGCGTGGAGACGGAGATGTCCTCCGTCAGCGGCTGGGTCATGGAGAAGTTCGACCGGGTGCCGGAGGTGGGCGACCGGTTCGTCTCCGACGGGCTGCGGGTGCTGGTGACCCGGGTGGACAACCACCGCACCGGCGAGATCCAGGTGACGCTGGAGGAACCGGCGGAGCCAGGGGACGGCGCAGAGCGTACATAAGCATAGTGAGCAAAAACTCCCGGAAGCGATGCTTCCGGGAGTTTTGGGTTTTCTATGGCGGCTCTTCCCACGGGTGAGACCATTTCTACCATACCACCGCCGGGGCGGTAATGCAAGAGTAAATTTCGTTCTTGCAACAATTCTACGCAATTTCTCCATATTATACGAGAGAAGGTGGGAAATATCTACGTTTTACACCGTTGACAGGCGGGGCGGAGAGGTGTACCATCGGAGCATATTTTTTTAGAGTGGGAGATGGCGGGATGAAGTATATTTTCGTGACGGGCGGCGTGGTGTCCGGGCTGGGAAAGGGCATTTGCGCCGCCTCGCTGGGGCGGCTGCTGAAGCAGTGCGGTCTGCGGGTGCGGAACCAGAAGTTTGACCCGTATCTGAACGTGGATCCGGGCACCATGAGCCCCTATCAGCACGGGGAGGTGTTCGTCACCGACGACGGCGCAGAGACGGATCTGGATCTGGGGCACTACGAGCGATTTGTGGATGTGCCGCTGAGCGGCGAGTGCTCCGTATCCTCCGGGAAGGTTTTCTGGGCGGTGCTGAACCGGGAGCGGCAGGGGGGCTATCTGGGCGGCACGGTGCAGATCATCCCCCATGTGACCGACGAGATCAAGCGGCACCTCTACGCCATGGACGATGGGGAGACGGACGTGGTCATCGCGGAGATCGGCGGCACCGTGGGGGACATTGAGAGCCAGCCCTATCTGGAGGCCATACGGCAGGTGGCGGCAGAGCGGGGACGGGAGAACGTGCTGTATATCCACGTGCCGCTGGTGGTGTCCATCCCCGGCAGCGGGGAGCTGAAGAGCAAGCCCACGCAGCATTCCGTGAAGGAGCTGCTGAGCGTGGGCATACAGCCGGACGTGCTGGTGTGCCGCACGGACAGTCCCCTGCCCGACGACATACGGCGAAAAATTGCGCTGTTCTGCAACGTGGGTGAGGAATGTGTTATCCCCAACGTGACGGCCTCCACACTGTACGAGGTGCCGTTGCTGCTGGAAAAAGAGGGGCTGTGCCGGGTGGTGTGCCGCAGGCTGGGGCTTGGCGAGGGCGCGCCGGACATGGCGGAGTGGCGCAGCATGGTGGCGCAGATCCACGCCGCCGCCCAGCGTCACGTGACCGTCGCGCTGGTGGGCAAATACACGGAGCTGCACGACGCGTATCTCAGCGTGGCGGAGTCCCTGTTCCACGCGGGGACCGCCTGCGGCGCGCAGGTGGACATACGGTGGGTGGATTCCCAGCGTCTGACGGCGGAGAACATCGGCGAAGTGCTGGCGGGGTGCAGCGGTATTCTGGTGCCCGGAGGCTTCGGCGACCGGGGCATTGAGGGCATGGTGCTGGCGGCACAGTACGCCAGAGAGCGGGGTATCCCGTATCTGGGGATCTGTCTGGGGATGCAGATCGCGGTGATCGAGTTTGCGCGGCACGTCGCCGGGTGGGCGGACGCCCACAGCGCGGAGTTCGACGGCACCACCGCGCACCCGGTCATCGACCTGATGCCCGATCAGGTGGGCGTTACCGCCAAGGGCGGCACCATGCGGCTGGGGAAGTATCCCTGTGTGCTGGCGGACGGCTCCCGCGCACGGGAGGTCTACGGCGCGGCGGAGGTCTGGGAGCGGCACCGCCATCGGTACGAGTGCAGCAACGTGTTCCGCCCCGCGCTGGAGGCGGCGGGGCTGCGGGTCGCCGGTACGTCGCCGGACGGGCAACTGGTGGAGATCGTGGAGGTGCCGGAGCACCCGTGGTTCGTAGGGTGCCAGTTCCACCCGGAGTTCAAGAGCCGTCCCGACCGGCCGCACCCGCTGTTTCGCGGCTTCGTGGCATCGGCGGTGGAAAAGAGCCGAAGGGACGGAGACTAAACAAAAAAAGAACCGCCGATGGCGGTTCTTTTTTTGTTTAGTCAAGCTCTGCGGGGGAAGGGCTGTCGGTTCAGCACTTCTCGAACACCACTGCGGTGCCCATGCCGCCGCCGATGCACAGGGTGGCAAGACCCTTCTTCGCCTCGGGACGCTTCTGCATCTCGTGGAGCAGGGTGACGATGATACGGGCACCGGAGGCACCCACGGGGTGACCGAGGGCGATGGCACCGCCGTTGACGTTGACCTTGCTCATGTCGAAGTGCAGCTCACGCGCCACGGCGATGGACTGGGCGGCAAACGCCTCGTTCGCCTCCACCAGATCGATGTCGTCGATGGTCACGCCGGCCTTCTTCATGGCGTTGCGGGAAGCCACCACGGGGCCGACGCCCATGATCTTGGGATCCACGCCGCCCTGACCCCAGCCGATCAGCTTCGCCATGGGCTTCAGACCGTATTTCTCCACAGCCTCGCCGGACGCCAGCACGATGGCGGCAGCACCGTCATTGATACCGGAGGCGTTGGCGGCGGTGACGCGCTGGGTGCCCTTGTCAGCGGCATCCTGTGCGCCGGTGATCTCGAAGGTGTTGACCACCTGGGGATTGGGGGACTCGGGACCCACGGGGAACGCGCCCTTCAGCTTGGCGATACCCTCGGCGGTGACGCCGGCCTTGGGATACTCATCCTTGGCGAAGGGAACCATGTCCTTCTTGACCTTGATCATCACGGGGACGATCTCGTCGTCAAAGCGACCGGATGCCTGCGCTGCCTCCGCCTTCTGCTGGGAGGAGGCGGCGAAAGCGTCCTGCTCGGCACGGGTAATGCCCCAGATGTCGTTGATATTCTCGGCGGTGGTGCCCATGTGGTAGTTGTTATACGCGTCCCACAGACCGTCCTTGATCATGGTATCCACCAGCTTCTTATCGCCCATGCGGGCACCCCAGCGGGCGTCCATGGAGGCGAAGGGAGCGGCACTCATGTTCTCGGTACCGCCGCAGACGACGATGTCACTGTCGCCAGCCAGAATGGAGCGGGCACCCTCGATGACGGACTTCATGCCGGAGCCGCAGACCATGCCGACGGTGTAGGCGGGAACGGAGTAGGGCAGGCCCGCGCCCACGCCGACCTGACGGGCGACGTTCTGACCGAGGCCGGAGGTCAGGATGCAGCCGAACATCAGCTCATCCACGTTCTCAGGAGCCACATTTGCACGCTTCAAAGCCTCCTTCACCACCACGGCACCCATTTCGGCGGCGGGGGTGTTCTTCAGAGAGCCGCCAAAGGAACCGATGGCGGTGCGGCAGCAGTTGACAACATACAGGTCTTTCATGTAAGTTACCTCCTATAAAATATGTTGAGTACATTATACAACACAGGCTCGCGCCTGTCTATCCCTAATGATAGTCACAATTTTAACAATAGTCAATCCCAAATTGCACCTTCGTTAAAAAATCGGCAAATCGAGCAGAATTCTGCTTCGTTTCCCGTCATTTTGACGAACCGCCAAAAGCTCACTCCGCCGGAGCCGTTTCTGTGGTGCCGGCGGTATTGCCGGTGGTGCCGGCGGCGTCATCGGCGGCGTCATCGGCGGTATCATCGGCGGTGCCGGTCGGGGTGTCGGTGCTCTGCATCGCCTCCATCATCTCCGTGCGGAGCTGGGTCAGCTTCTCAAAGAACGCGCCCACGTCCAGACTGTCGTACAGCTTGCTGTTGGTGACGACGGAGGCCGCCTCCAGCTTCTGCTCGAACAGCGTGTCGAAGTACGTCTCCGCCACGGCGGCAAGGTCGGTGTCCGTGCGGAGCATTACGAAGCAGGAGCCCTCGCCGTAGGGGTCGATGACGGACGCCATCTCCCCCACCTCCAGCGCGGTCATGGCGTCGCTGAGCGCGTCGCCCTCGGCGGACGCCAGCGTGACGATACCGTCCGCCGTCAGCTGAAGCTCGTCACAGAGAAGGGCGTACTCCGCCTCCTTATCCTCCGCCGCCTGCCAGCGTTCCAGAATGTCGGCCGCCATGGTCTCGGCGTTCTCACCGTTGAGCTTGAGGACGTAGAGGCTCACGTAGCCCTGCTGGTCGGCGTAGTCGCTGAGGGTCTTGTCATCGGGGTAGAGGCTGCTGCCGGGGGTGCAGAAGGACTGGTACAGGTCGCGGTAGAGGTACTGCACCTCCAGAGTGGCATTGTTCCCCTCATCGCTGATGCCCACCAGTGCCAGCTGCTGTAGGTACGCCTCCTCGCTGCCGTAGTAGTCCACGTACTGCTGCCGCTGGGCGGCAAGCTGCGCCTTGTCCGCGTCGGAGAGGGTCACGTTCTCCTGCTGCGCCCAGGCGCGGATGACGGCGTACTGCTTCACCGTCTCCACCGCCTCCACCTTCACGTATTCGCCGTAGGTCATGCCGTCCTCGGACACCTGCTCGTTCCAGTCCACATCGGGGATGCGGCTGGAGATATACTGACAGGCGTAGTCCACCCAGCGGAGGTATTCCTCGCAGGTGACGGTCTGACCGCTGACCACCAGCATCTCGCCGTCCGGGTGGAGACCGCTGGCCTGATACAGCAGTCCCTCCGTGCTCTTGCCGCTTTTCATTCCGCCGGTGAGGGCAAAGACGCCCACCAGCACCACGGACACCAGCGCGCCCGCCACGAAGCGAATCCAATTATTTCTCATGCTCTGTTTCCTCCTTGGGGGGATGCGCCCCCTCCGTCTGTTGTGTTTCGTTCTCATGCAGCCCCAGAGCGTCCACCAGATCGCCGGCGGCGGTCAGGGGCTCCTCCTTGGGCTGTAAATACAGTGTCAGCCGCGGCGCGGCACCGGCGGATAGCTGGGTGCGGCTGCGGTAGGACGCCATGGTGCACACCGCCAGCAGAGCCGAGGCGTCCACGCGCTCGTCGAAGGTGAAGACCAGCTGGCGTCCCTTCTGGGTGATGTCGGTGATGCCGCGCGCCATAGCGGCGGCGCGGAGCAGTGCCACGGACAGCAGAGATTCCACCGCCGGAGGGAGGTCGCCGTAGCGATCCAGCAGCTCGTCGGTCAGCTCGTCGCGATCCTCCGGCGTGCGGAGGGCAGCGATGCGGCGGTAGAGATCCATGCGCTGCTCGGAGGCGGGGACGTAGCTCTCCGGGATGAACGCCGCCACGGTGATGTCGGCGGAGCACTCCACCCGGGGAGGGACGGTCTTGCCCTGCTGCTCCAGCACGGCGTCGTTCAGCAGCTTCAGGTACATATCGTAGCCCACGGACATCATGTAGCCGGACTGCTCCGGCCCCAGCAGATTGCCCGCGCCGCGGATCTCAAGGTCACGCATGGCGATCTTGAAGCCGGAGCCGAACTCCACGAACTCGCGGATGGCGGTAAGGCGTTTCGCCGCCACCTCCGTGAGCACCTTGCCGGTGCGGTACGTCAGGTAGGCGTAGGCGCGGCGGGTGGAGCGGCCTATGCGCCCCCGTATCTGGTGAAGCTGGCTCAAGCCCATGCTGTCGGCGTCCTCAATGATGAGGGTGTTGACGTTGGGAATGTCGATGCCCGTTTCGATGATGGTGGTGCACACCAGCACGTCGATGTCGCCCTCCGCCATGCGGGACATGACGCGGCTCAGCTCGCCCTCCGCCATTTTGCCGTGGGCAGTCTCCACCACCACGTCGCCGCCCAGCATTTCGCGCAGGCGGACGGCGGTGGCGTCGATGCTGTCCACACGGTTGTGGAGGTAGTAGACCTGTCCGCCGCGGCTCAGCTCCCGGCGGATGGCGTCGGTGAGGATGCCCCAGTCGTGCTCCAGCACGTAGGTCTGCACCGGCTGGCGATCCTGGGGCGGCTGCTCGATGGTGCTCATGTCGCGGATGCCGGACATCGCCATGTTCAGCGTCCGGGGAATGGGGGTGGCAGAGAGCGTCAGCGTGTCCACCTGCCGCGCGCGTTCCCGGAGTTTTTCCTTGTGGGTGACGCCGAAACGCTGCTCCTCGTCGATGATGAGAAGTCCCAGATCCTTGAACTCCACGTTTTTCGCCAGCAGCTTGTGGGTGCCGATGAGAAGATCCACGCGGCCGTCCTTCACACGCTCCAGAACCTGCTTGACCTGCTTGGGGCTGCGGAAGCGGGAGAGCACCTCCACCGTCACCGGGAAGGCGCGGAAGCGGGCGGCGGCGGTGGCGTAGTGCTGCTGCGCCAGCACGGTGGTGGGCACCAATATCGCCGCCTGCTTGCCGTCCAGAATACATTTCATGGCGGCGCGGAGGGCGACCTCCGTTTTGCCGTAGCCCACGTCGCCGCAGAGAAGGCGATCCATGGGCACGGGCTTCTCCATGTCGGACTTGATGTCGCGGATGGCGTTGAGCTGATCCTCCGTCTCCGTATAGTCGAAGGATTCCTCAAACTCCTGCTGCCACGGGGAGTCCGGCGAGAAGGCGAAGCCGCCCAGACGCTGACGCTGGGCGTACAGCTTGATCAGTCCCTCCGCCAGATCCTTTGCCGCCGCCTTGGCGCGGCGGGTGGTCTTTGTCCACTGGTCGCCGGAGAGCTTGTTAAGGCGCACCTTTTTCGTCTCCTCGCCTCCGCCGATGTATTTGCTCACAAGGTCGAGGGAGGTAGCGGGGACGTACAGACAGTCGCTGCCGGCGTACTGGATCTTGATGTAGTCCTTCTCCACGCCGTCCACCGGCAGGCGGATCATGCCGGCGAACCGTCCGATGCCGTGGTGGACGTGTACCACCAGATCGCCCTCCTGCAGATCGGCGTAGCTTAAAAGCCGCTGGCGGCTGTCGGACTTGGGCTGGCGGGGCTTCTTCCCCTTGCCCGACAGGGCGCGGGTCAGCTGTCCCTCCGTCAGCACGGCTAATTTCAGGGATGGCCACTCGCTGCCGGCGGACAGCGCGCCCACGGAGATGAGCACCTGTCCGGGGGCGGGTATGCCCTCGCCCTCCAGAGACAGGGCGGCGGGGATATGGCGGTGGCGGAGCAGCTCCTGCATATTGCGGCAGCGCACCGCACCGCCGCACAGCACCAGAACGCCAAAGCCGGTGGTCAGATAGTGGGTGATGTCGGTGGCGGCGGTGTCCAGACTGCCGCCGTAGCCCGCCAGCTGCTTGGCTCCCACGTCCAGCAGCAGCTGAGGGGGCAGGAGGTAGCGGCTGGTGGGGAGGCTTTCCAGCTGGCAGAGAGCGAAGCGGGAGAGCACCGTCTCCAGCTCCGGCTCGTTCAGCACAAGGTCGCCGAACGCCCCCGCCATGACGCCGCTCTCCACGGCGGCGGCCACGTCCTGCCGCGTCTGGAAGAGGAAGGCGCGGAGGGCCTCCTGCACGCGCCCCGCCTCGCTGACGCAGATGACGGTGTCCGGGGGAAGGTAGTCAAAGGCGGTGGTCTTATCGGGGTAGACCGCTGCCATGTAGCGGTCGCCGCCGTCGGGTGCCACGCCCTGACGCAGAAGCTCCGCGTCGTCCAGAATACGCTGCCGCACGGCACCGTGCTCCTTCTTCAGACGGCGCGCCGTCTCCTCCATGCGGCGGGCGGCGTCCTCCGCCGCGCCCTCCTTGGCGAAGGGCAGCAGCTCGGCGGCGGGAAGGATACGCGCCTGCGGGCGGTTCAGCACGCGACGCTGGGTGGATACCTCAAACTCGCCCATGCTGTCCAGCTCGTCGTCGAAGAACTCGCAGCGGAGGGGGCGTTCCTCGCCGGGGGAGAATACATCCAGTATACCGCCCCGGAGGGCAAACTGTCCGGCACCCTCCACCTGCTCCGTGCGGGTGTAGCCGGCGGCGGTCAGTCGGGCGCAGAGGGCGCGGACATCGTACCGCTGCCCTACCTCCAGCGAAAACGAGACGGACAGCAGCACGTCGCGGGGCGGGCACCGCTGCGCCATGGCGGAGGCGGTCGCCACCACCACGGGCGATCCCCCCTGCGCCATGCGGCAGAGGGCGGAGAGACGGCTGTTTTCCCACTGGCGGCTGTACGCGGCGGGGCGGAGCTGCAGCTCACGCTCCGGCAGGCGCACCGGCTCCCCATCGAGGAGCACCCGCAGATCCGCCGCCTGCCGGGCGCATTCCTTTTCGTCGGCGCACAGGAGCAGGAGCGGACGGCGCGTCTCCGCCGCAACGGCGGCGGAGAGCATGGCGCGGTGGACGGGGGACAGTCCCGTGACGGCGGCGCAGCGTTCCCGCCCGGTGAGGGCGGCGGTCAGCTCACGCAGCTGAGGCAGCGTGGATAGCTTTTGCAGTATGCCGGTCATGGGACGCCTCCTTTCGCGGGGTCAGTTGAATTTGTTCATGGCGCGGGCGGCACCGTCGGTGATGACGGTGAGGGCGGCGTCGGCGGCGCGGTCAAGGGCGGCGCGGAGCGTCTTTGCCTCCTCGCCCTGGGGCTTGCCGATGACCCAGTCCACCATCTCGTGCTCCGGGTGGTCGGGCATACCCACGCCCACCTTGATGCGGGGGAACGCGTCGGTGCCCAGATGCAGGATGATGTTCTTCAGCCCGTTATGACCGCCGGCGGAGCCGCTCTGGCGGATACGCAGCTTGCCCACAGGCAGGGAGACATCGTCGGAGATGACCAGCACGTGGTCGGCGGGCACCTTATAGAATCGCGCCGCCTCGCCCACGGATTCGCCGGAGAGGTTCATGTAGGTCTGGGGCTTCATCACCAGTATTTTATGCCCTTTGTAGTCCAGCATACCTGTCCACGCCTTGAAGCGCAGCTTGTTGAGGGTGAACTTCTCCCGCTCCATAAGGCTGTCCAGTGCCAGCCAGCCCATGTTGTGGCGGGTGGACTCGTACTTGGCACCGGGATTGCCCAGCCCCACCAGCAGCCATTCCACGCCGCCGCCACCGTTCCTGTTGAAAAACAAGGCTCTCGCCTCCTTGCAGACGTAATAGAAATAAGAGGACTGCGAACGCAGTCCTCTTATTATAACACGGTCAGAGCCGTTTGGAAAGTATTTTAGTTGAACAGCTTGGCGATGGAGATCTCCTGATAGATGCGCTCGATGGCCTCGGCGAACATGGGAGCCACGGACAGGTATTTGATCTTGTCGCAGCCGGTGCCCATGGACTCGGGAATGGTGTTCAGCAGGGCGACCTCCTTGATGACGCTGGCGTTCAGACGCTCCAGCGCGGGACCGGACAGCACGCCGTGGCTGGCGCAGGCGTAGACGCTCTTGGCTCCGCCCACCTCCACGATCGCCTTGGCGGCGTTGCAGATGGAGCCGGCAGTGTCGATCATATCGTCAAAGAGGATGCAGTCCTTGCCCTCCACGTCGCCGATGACGTTCATAACCTCGCACTGGTTCGCCTTCTGGCGGCGTTTGTCCACGATGGCAAGACCCATGTGCAGCTTCTGGGCGAAGGTGCGGGCGCGGGCCACGCTGCCCACGTCGGGGGACACCACCACCATGTCCTCGCACTTCTCGCCGAACTTCTTGGCGTAGTAGTCCACGAACACGGGGTTGCCCAGTAGGTTGTCCACCGGGATGTCGAAGAAGCCCTGGATCTGGCTGGCGTGGAGATCCATGGTCAGCACGCGGTCAGCACCGGAGGCGGTGATCATGTTCGCCACCAGCTTGGCGGAGATGGGGTCGCGGGACTTCGCCTTGCGATCCTGACGGGCGTAGCCGAAATAGGGGATCACGGCGGTGACGCGGCCTGCACTGGCGCGCTTGCAGGCGTCGATCATAATGAGCAGCTCCATCAGACTGTCGTTGACGGGCTTGCAGGTGGAGTTGATGAGGAATACGTCGCTGCCGCGTACAGTCTCGTACAGAGAGACGGACGCCTCGCCGTCGGCGAAGCTCTTGACCTCCGCCTCACCCAGCTTAATGCCGATCAGCTTGCAGATCTCCTGCGCCAGCGCGGGGTTGGCGTTGCCTGTAAAGATCTTCAAATCCTTGCCGTGAGAAATCATAGTTCGTACTCTCGCTTTCTATCCGTTTTTTATGGTACAAATCCTGCAAGCAGTGGGACTGTCTTGCGCTTGTTAAAAAGAAAACAAAAAATATACCGCCCCGTTGAATGACCGCGTCACAGCGCGGCATACAGCGTAGACGGTACGACACCCGGAAGGCGGGCACATACACAGACAATATTCCCTTCACGCGCACGAATGATGCCCATGGGAGCTCACCTCTCCTTCGTTCGTTTGTTCTCCTGCTGTTATTATAGCATGTCTCACAGGAAAATCCAGTATTTTTCCCGTTTTTTTCGGCAATAATTTTTGCACATACACGCGCCAGTGCACCATTTGTCGCTAACGCCGTGAAACAGAAGCCATTTTCAATATTTCAGAGAAAATTCGCCTGTTTTTCCGTTTTTATAGTTGCAATTTCCTTTCGGTTGCATTACAATAGCTGTTGCTAATGCGACAGGAAGGTGGCGTGGGTATGCTGCATATCGTACTGGTGGAGCCGGAGATCCCACAGAACTGCGGCAACATCGCCCGCACCTGCGCCGCCACGGGGAGCCAGCTGCATCTGGTGCGCCCGCTGGGGTTCGACATTTCGGATCGGGCGGTAAAACGGGCAGGGCTGGACTACTGGCATCTGGTGAACGTGCAGGACTACGAAAATCTGGACGACCTGTTCGCCCGCCATCCGGAGGCCGCCAACGCGCTGTGGCTCGCCACCACCAAGGCTCTCCGGGAGTATACGCAGGCGCACTTTACGCCGGACAGCTGGCTGTTCTTCGGTAAGGAGACGGCAGGGCTGCCGGAAGCGTTCCGCGCCGCGCACCGGGAGCGGTGCATACGGCTGCCCATGCGGCGGGAGGCGCGGAGCCTGAATCTGAGCAATTCCGTGGCGATACTCACCTATGAGGCGTTGCGGCAGAACGGCTTTCCCGGTCTGACGGGACAGGGAGAGATGGCGGAAGAGTGATCCCATTCGAGAGAGAGGAGTGTATCTCATGAATTACAATAAAAAGACGGTACAGGATGTGGACGTTAAGGGCAAAAAAGTGCTGCTGCGCTGCGACTTTAACGTACCCCAGGACAAGGAGACGGGAGCCATCACCAGCGACAAGCGCATCGTGGCGGCTCTGCCCACCATCCGCTATCTGCTGGACAACGGCGCGGCGGTCATCGCCTGCTCCCATCTGGGCAAGCCCAAGGGTGAGTGGAAGAGCAAGCTGAGTCTCGCCCCCGTCGCCAAGCGTCTCAGCGAGCTGCTGGGGCAGGAGGTCATCTTCGCCAAGGACATCGTGGGCGAGGACGCCAAGGCGAAGGCCGCGGCACTGCAGGGCGGTCAGATCATGCTGCTGGAGAACCTGCGCTTCGACATCCGGGAGGAGAAGAACGACCCCTCCTTTGCCAAGGAGCTTGCCTCCATGGCGGAGCTGTACGTATCCGACGCCTTCGGCACTGTGCACCGCGCCCACGCCTCCACCGCCGGTGTGGCGGCGTATCTGCCCGCTGTGTCCGGGTTCCTTGTCGCCAAGGAGCTGTCGGTGATGGGCAAGGCTCTGGACGACCCCAAGCGTCCCTTTGTGGCGGTGCTGGGCGGCGCGAAGGTCAGTGATAAGATCGCCGTGATCAACAATCTGCTGGACAAGGCGGACACCGTCATTATCGGCGGCGGCATGGCGTATACCTTCGCCAAGGCGCAGGGCGGCTCCATCGGCAAGAGTCTGTGCGAGGAGGATAAGCTGGACTACGCGCTGGAGATGATCGCCAAGGCGGAAAAGAACGGCGTGAAGCTGCTGCTGCCCTCCGACACGCTGGCGGCGGACGATTTCTCCAACGACGCCAAGCGGCAGGTGGTCAGTACCATGGCCATTCCCGACGGCTGGGAGGGCATGGACATCGGCCCCGACACCATCCGGACGTTCTGCGGTGCCGTGAAGGGCGCGGGCACCGTGGTGTGGAACGGCCCCATGGGCGTGTTCGAGTTTGAGAACTTCGCCGCGGGCACCCGCGCCATGGCACAGGCACTTGCCGACAGCGGCGCGGTGACCATCGTGGGCGGCGGCGACAGTGCCGCGGCAGTGGAGCAGCTGGGCTTCGCCGGTAAGATCACCCACATCAGCACCGGCGGCGGTGCGTCTCTGGAATTTCTGGAGGGCAGGGAGCTGCCCGGCGTTGCCTGCCTGCTGGATAAATAAATCCCCTATTCCGCGCATATTTTCATTTATATATAAAGACGAGGAGTTAATTTGTTATGAATCGCAGATACCGTAAGACCATTATCGCCGGCAACTGGAAGATGAACAAGACCGCCAGCGAGACGAAAAAGTTCGCCGAGGAGCTGAAAGCTCTGCTGCCCAAGGCCAAGTGGTGCGACATCGTGGTGTGCGTTCCCTCCGTGAATATCGCCGCCGCCCTGAAGGGCTTTAAGGACGCCCGCGTGTCCGTGGGCGCGCAGAACGTGTTCTATGAGAAGGACGGCGCGTACACCGGCGAGGTGTCCGCCGATATGCTGAAGGATCTGGGCGTGAAGTACGTCATCATCGGGCACTCCGAGCGGCGGCAGTACTTCGGCGAGACGGATCTCGTCGTCAACAAGAAGGTGCTTGCCGCGCTGGACGCCGGTCTGCACCCCATTATCTGCGTGGGCGAGACGCTGGAGCAGCGGGAGCTGGGCATCACCATGGAGCTGATCGCGCTGCAGGTGAAGTCCGCGCTGGCGGGCGTGCCCGCCGAGAAGCTGCGGAAGTGCGTCATCGCCTATGAGCCCATCTGGGCCATCGGCACCGGCAAGACCGCCACCGCCGAGCAGGCCGCCGAGGTCTGCACCTTTATCCGTACCACCGTGCGCCATCTGTACGGCGCGCGCATCGCACGGAGCATCACCATCCAGTACGGCGGCTCCATGAAGCCCGGCAACGCCGCCGAGCTGCTGGGGCAGCCGGACATCGACGGCGGGCTTATCGGCGGCGCGTCCCTGAACGCTGCGGACTTTATCGCCATCATCAATGCGGCCAATCAGGGCTGATGCCCAAGGAGGAACGGCATGAACAAGTCCCCTACCACCCTCATTATTATGGACGGCTTCGGCATCGCGCCGCCGGCGGGCGACAACGCCGTGACGCTTGCCAAAACTCCGGTGCTGGATAAGTTGCTGGAGGAATATGCCCACACCACCCTGTCCGCCAGCGGGCTGGACGTGGGTCTGCCCGCCGGGCAGATGGGCAACAGCGAGGTGGGTCACACCAACATCGGCGGAGGCCGGGTGGTGTTCCAGGATCTGCCCCGCATCAGCCGCGCCATTGAGGACGGCAGCTTCTTCAAAAACGACGCTTACAACGCAGCCATGGACAGCTGCCTGAAAAACGGCTCCAGCCTGCACCTGTACGGGCTGCTGTCCGACGGCGGCGTTCACTCCCATATCGAGCACCTGTTCGCCCTGCTGCAAATGGCAAAGGACAAGGGGCTGGAGCGCGTCTATATCCACTGCTTCCTGGACGGGCGGGACGTGTCCCCCACCAGCGGCAAGGGCTTTGTGCAGGAGTTACAGGACAAGTGCGCGGCACTGGGCGTGGGCAAAATCGCCACGGTCATGGGCCGCTACTACGCCATGGATCGCGACAAGCGTTGGGAGCGGGTGCAGATGGCCTACGACGCCATGGTGTACGGCGAGGGACACCACAACAGCGACCCCGTTGCCGCCGTGGCGGAGAGCTACGCCAACAACATCACCGACGAGTTTGTGGAGCCGGTGGTGGTGGACGGCGACGGCACCATCAACGACAACGACAGCATTATTTTCTTCAACTTCCGCCCCGACCGGGCGCGGGAGATCACCCGCGCCATCGTGGATCCGGATTTCGACGGGTTCCGGCGGGAGTTCTTCCCCACCACCTACGTGTGCAACACGGAATACGACGCCACCATGCCCAACGTGCTGGTGGCGTGGTCCCGGATCGCCGTGAAGAACGGTCTGGGCGAGTATCTCAGCAGCATGGGTATGACCCAGCTGCGGATCGCCGAGACGGAGAAGTACGCCCATGTGACGTTCTTCTTCAACGGCGGCGTGGAGAAGCAGTACCCCGGCGAGGATCGGGTGCTGGTGGCGTCCCCCAAGGTGGCGACCTACGACCTCCAGCCGGAGATGAGTGCCTTCGAGGTGTGCGACAAGTGCGTGGAGCGCATCGAGTCCGGCGCGTATGACGTGATCATTTTGAACTTCGCCAACTGCGACATGGTGGGGCACACCGGCGTGCTGGAGGCCGCCGTCAAGGCGGTGGAGACGGTGGACACCTGCGTGGGCCGGGTAGTGGACGCCACGCTGAAAATGGGCGGCATCGCCATGGTCACCGCCGACCACGGCAACGCCGAGGATATGAAGCAGCCCGACGGCAGCCCCATGACCGCCCACACCACCAATCTGGTGCCCTTTATCCTCTGCGGTGCGGGCACGGAGCTGCGTACCGGACGGCTGGCGGACATCGCGCCCACCATTCTGGACGTGATGGGGCTTGCCTGCCCGGAGGAGATGGACGGCAAGACGCTGATCGTCAAGTGATCCGAACTATTTGAACGCGAAGTCCCGAAGCGCGGCTTCGGGACTTCCCTGTAAGGAGACGTTTCCATGAACATATTCGTTATCGGCTGCGGGCGGTGGGGCTCCCTCATCACCTGGTATCTGGATCACATCGGGCACCGGGTCACGCTGTACGGGCGGCAGAGCTCGCCGCGTATGCAGTCCTTTCTCGCCACGCGGCAGAACGATCTGCTGACGCTGCCGGAGTCCGTGGCACTGACCACGGAGCTGCGGGAGGCGGAGAAGGCGGAGGTGGTCATTATCTCCATCGGCTCGCAGAGCCTGCGCGCACTGCTGCGGGAGGAGCCGATGCAGTCCCTGCGGGGCAAGACCGTGGTGCTGTGCATGAAGGGGCTGGAGATGGGCACCGGAGAAAGGCTCAGCGTGATCGCGGGGTCGCTGCTCCACGAGAGCAACACCGTCGCCGTGTGGCTGGGGCCGGGACACGTGCAGGAGTTTTACCGGGGCATCCCCAACTGCATGGTCATCGACAGCGAGAATGACCGGGTGAAGCGGAAGCTGGTGCAGTCGTTTTCCAGCGATCTGATACGCTTCTACTACGGCAGCGACATGATCGGCAACGAGGTGGGTGCCGCCGCCAAGAACGTGGTGGGCATCGCCGCCGGGCTGCTGGACGGCGTGGAGATGTCCAGCCTGAAGGGGGCGTTGATGAGCCGGGGCACACGGGAGGTAGCGCGGCTCATACGCGCCATGGGCGGCAACGAGCTGTCCGCCTACGGGCTGTGCCATCTGGGGGACTATGAGGCCACGGTGTTCTCGCCGTACAGCCACAACCGGCAGTTCGGCGAGTCGTTCATCCGCCATCAGGACTATCACCGGCTGGCGGAGGGGTACTACACCGTGGAGGCCCTTATGGTGCTCAGTGAGAAGTACGGCGTGGAGCTGCCCATTTGCAGGGCGGTGCACAATATCCTCTACGAAAACGCCGAGCCGAGGGAGCAGCTGACGCTGCTGCTGCGGCGGGGTCTGCGGTCTGAGTTCGACGACTGACGGGCACAAGTGAATAAAAAAGTCTCTGTCCGGCGACAATACGGGCAGAGACTTTTTTATTACGGCGCACCGCCCGCCGAAAAGGGCGGCGGCGGGGTACAGCCCCGCCGGGAAAGGGACACAGTATGAAGGATTCCCGAAGCGAGCGATGGAAAGCCATGTTCGCGGGGCGGGGCTATTACATAGCCATCGCCCTGTGCCTTGTGGCCGCAGGAACGATCGGCTATTTTGCCCTGAGAGAGCGTCCGGTGACGGTGCAGCAGGCGGAGACGCCGCCCGTGGTGGAGAACGTGCAGCCCGCGCCCGTCCAGCCGGTGGTAAAGCCCGCGCCGGTGGTGGTGCCGGAGCCGAAGGAGGTGGAGATCAGTGAGCCGGCGGAGCTGCTGCCGCAGGTGGTGTCGCCTCTGGACGGCAACACGGTGACGGTGTTCAGCATGACGGAGCTGCTGTATGACCCCACCATGGCGGACTGGCGCACCCACGACGGCATTGACGTACAGGCGGACGAGGGGGCGGCGGTAAAGACAGCCGCCGGCGGAACGGTGCAGTCCGTCAACGACGATGAGCTGATGGGCACCACGGTGGTCATACAGCACGACGGCGGCTACACCACCCGGTACAGCAGCTTGCAGAAGGACGTGCCGGTGCAGCAGGGACAGCAGGTCGCCGCCGGGGAGGTCATCGGCTATGTGGGCAGCACCTCCGCCGCCGAGAGCCGCATGGGTTCCCATCTCCACTTCTCCGTCAGCCGGGACGGCGCGGTGATCGACCCCCACGACTACGTGAGCGGGAACGAATAAGCAGAAAAAAGAACGCCCGCAGGGCGTTCTTTTTTCTGCTTATTCCGCTTATTCCATAGAGGTGACGGTGCCCATGAACAGGGGCACGCAGGCGTGGGTGTCCACGACCATGTAGAGGAAGGGTCGATCCAGCGTGACGGTCTTGACGTCCTCCGAGGGCGGGGCGGCACCGGCGTTCACGTCCAGAGAGGTGGCGGCAGCCGCCTTGGTGCCGTTTTCGTCCAGCTCCAAATACGTCTTGTGGAGCACGGAGTTGACGTAGAGGGTGTTGCCGTTGGGCGCGCTGCCCAGTCCGCGCAGATCGGCGGCGGAGACATCGAACAGGTCGCTGATGCCGGCGGCGCGCAGAGGCTCCTCCAGCGCCAGCTCGGAGCGGGCGGTGAACTTGGGGATGGACGCCTGCACGTCGGCGTAGTGATGGTCGGTGATCAGCTGGTAGAGGTGCTCGCCGGTGAGGTTCCGCAGGTAGTCCGCCAGCGTAACGCCCTCGTCGGGCACGAGTGCCACAAAGGCGTATTTCCCGCCGTCGTAGGGCTTCAAAAACCCGGAGACGTTGTTGCCGGAGAGGTAGATAGTCTCGTGGCTGTCCAGATAGTCCGCCGTCTGACGCTTGCCGCTGGCGGCGGTGAAAATGCCGTCGGTGCGGACGTTTTCCTTGGTATAGGGCGTCTCCCACTTGGCGTCAAAGCAGGCGGCGTTGACCAGATACAGCATGGTCTGCGCTCCCGGCTCCTTCTCCAGCAGGTCGCTGATCATGCCGTCGGTCTTTTTGCTGACCCAGCGGTTCAGATCGGTGACGAGTCCGCCGTCAAAGGCGGAGCGATAGACCTCCGCGCTGTAATAGTTGACGCAGCTGCGGAGGAAGGCGTCCTCCACCCGGAACGTATCCCGCAGCCACGCGGAGTTCGCCAGCGCGGCCTTACAGGTCTTGCTGTCGGCGGGCAGGCTCATGCGGTAGGTGTACAGGAAGTCGTTGAGCTGGTGGAGGCTCATGCCGGTTGCCGTCTCGATCTGCTTGAGCGTGGTGCCGGAGGCTCCGTTTGCCACCATGCCCAGCGCGTTGAGGATGGACACGGGGGAGAGCAGCACGCTCACGCTGCCGGAGCGTTCCTCCCGCAAGAGGGACAGGGCGAAATCCGTCACCGCCTCGCCGCCGGCGGTCAGGTCGGTGGTGGTGTCCATCACCTGCGGCTCGAAGTCCGCCGTCAGCTCCTGTGCGCGGACGCCGCAGCCCGGCAGGGACAGCAGCAGCACCAGCGCAAGCACCAGTGTGGTAATGCGTTTTGTCATAGGGTCCGTCTCCTTTCAAAAGGCTCTCGTCTGTTTAGACGGAAGCCGCCGGGAAAAGGTTTCCCCCGCCCGCGGCGGGGGATGGCGGGTCACTGGGGAAGCTCGCCCGGCGCCACAAGAATGATCTTGTCGGCGCGGTCGTAGTCGCTGTACGCCTCCTCCGTGCTGCGGAGGAGCGTGCCGTCACCGGAGTAGACGTTGCGGTACGTGCGGACCGCGTAGCCATTATGGCCGTACTGCTCCACCTGCGTGGTGCCGGGGGCGACGCTCTCGGACTCCTGATAGACGACCTGGCTCTCGGAATAGGAGAGGAACCGGTTGGTCATGGTCACGTAGGTGTCGTCGGTCTTGGTGCCCCAGAGGGTGACGGTCAGCTGGTTGTTGTCGTTATTATAGGCGGTGGTGATCTTGATGGGGTAGGGGGTGCTGTTGCGGAAGGCGAAGTCGGGGCCGCCCCAGCTGACGGTGGCGTCACAGCCGGTAACGGGCATATAGCCCGGATCGAACATATGGGCGTACCGCAGGACGATCTTCAGATCCGCCATCAGCGCGGCGTAGTACAGGGTGGAGGACACCTGGCAGATGCCGCCGCCGATGGAGGTGACGGTCTTGCCGCCGGAGTAGGCGGCGGCGGGCTGGAAGCCCCGCGCCTCGGTGCGCTGCCCCACGGTGGCGTTGTACCAGAACTCCTCGCCGGGGTTGTAGATGCGGCCATCAATGGCGGCGGACGCCAGCTTGATGTTCTGCCGCCGTCCCCAAGGGCCGGCGCAGGTGGTGGTACAGGTGCCCAGCACGTCGCGGAACATGGCGGTCTCCATCTCCTCGGTGGAGGCGGGCGGGAACTGCACCTCCGCCTCCGCTAAGAACTCCTCGCCGGGAGCGGCGGCGTCCATCTGGTGCTGCACCGTCTCCACATCGAACTGCACGCCGACGCGGGACTGGGTGGGCTTGCCGGTGGCGCGGTCATAGGTGGCGGCTGCCATGGCACCGGAGATCTCGTCGTGGAGCTGCTGAATGTCCAGCGTCCGGGCGGTCTGGGGCGCAAAGACGCACTCCACCCGCCGCGCCGCAACGGACAGATCGCGGTTTTCGATGCGCTCACGGAGAGCCTCCTCCAGCGCGGCGGCGGACAGCTTTTCGCCGTCGCGGGGCTTGGTGATGTAGAGTCCCTCGCCTTCGACAAGACGGTAGGAGCCGTCCACCACGGTACACGCCACGGTGTCGGACAGCTCCTCACAGGCGGCGGTGAGCTTCGCCTCGTCCACGTCCAGCTGGGGCGTGACGTCCACAGTCTTATACCAGCTTTCGATGAAACGCCAGCCGCCGCGGAGGAATTCCTCCACACTGCTGCCCCAGTTCCGCGTATGCATATCGCAGCCGGCGGCGTTGGAGATGTATATCGGCTGGGCGGTCACGCCAAAGTCAGACAGGGGGCTGCTGTGCAGCTCCTCCCCGCCGCGTGTCAGCGATATGGCGGTGTTATCCAGCAGGGCACCTCCCTGCTCCGCCCACAGCTTCTCCACCTGCTGGGTGGACATACGGGAGACGTCCATACCCAGAACGGAGGTGCCGGGGAAGGCGGCATGGGAATACAGGGCGTTTGCCAACACGCAGATCCCTGCGTAGGTCAGCACCAGCACCGCCAGAATGATCCCCACGATCAAGCCGGTCTTTTTGCCGGGAGACATGGGGGGCTTCGCCTTTGCGTCGGACGCTGCCACCCGCTTGCCGGACGCTGCCGGAGGGGTGGGGGTCTCCGACGGGGCAGAGGACACGATCGTTTCTTCTCTCATGGTGTGTCCCTCCTTTTTTTCGTCGATGATTGTATTGTAGCACGGTTTTCGGAGAAAAGGGTTACAAAACCGTTACGGAGAATTTTATTTCCCGGCAAATTGCGGCAGGTTCTGACAGGCAGGGCGTCGTACAATGGGGGAAAGGAGGGGGAAATACCATGAGAAAAGAGCAGAAAACGGAGTTTTTGTCCAGCCGCGTGCGGTACATACCCATCAACGACATCCGTCCGAACCCGCAGCAGCCCCGGCGGAGGTTCGACCAAGACGGTCTGCGGGAGCTGTCGGAGAGCATCGCCGCCTACGGCATTTTGCAGCCCCTCACCGTCCGGGCGCAGAACGGTGGGTATGAGCTGGTCGCCGGGGAGCGGCGGTGGCGGGCGGCGCGGATGGCGGGGCTGCGGCAGGTGCCGTGCCTGCTGGCGCGGGTGGATGAGGAGGACGCAGCACTGCTGGCACTCATCGAAAACCTACAGCGGCGTGATCTGGACTACATGGAGGAGGCGTCGGCGATCGCGCGGCTGCTGCGGCGGTACGGGCTGAGCCAGCAGCAGGCGGCGGAAAAGCTGGGGCGCAGCCAGTCCGCCGTTGCCAACAAGCTGCGGCTCCTGCGGCTGGAGGAGCCGGTGGTGGATGCGCTGCGCCGGTACGGTCTGACGGAGCGGCACGCCCGCGCGCTACTGCGGCTGGAGGACGGGGAGCAGCGGCTGGCCGCCGCGGAGCACATGGGGAAGCGGGGCATGAACGTGGCGGCGGCGGAGGCGTACATAGAGCAGCTCATCGCCCGGAGCCAGACCACGCCGCCCAAGCGCAGGAGCACGTATGTCATTAAGGATGTGCGGCTGTTTCTCAACAGCGTGGAGCGGGGCATACGGCTCATGCGGGGCGCGGGCGTGGGGGCGAAGGTGGCGCGGCAGGACACGGAGGAGGAGATCTGTCTGACGGTGCGGATACCGAAGGGCGTCCGCGCCGGGGCGAGGGAGGGCGAGGGCGCGTAAGCGTACAAATAATCCGATTCGAGGCGGGCTTCGCCCTCTCGAGCTCCTCCTGTGTGGAGGAAAGACTGCATGCACGGCAGGGGTTTATCGATACGCAGAAACGGGCACCCGGCGGGTGCCCGTTTGTTGTTGGGGCGATAATTCACGGAATGTACTTTTCTTTTAGGGGAAAAGTTGCTATACTGACAGGGACTACACGAAAAGGAGACTTTCCCATGAGACGACTGGTACGCCTGACGGCGTGGGTGCTGGGGCTGACGCTGCTGCTGTCCGCCTGCGGCGATCATAAAACGGTGGAGACGGCAGATGTGGGCGTGCAGACCGCGCCGCCGGCGGAGGGCGTGACCGCGCTGACGCTGTGCGACGGCGATGTGACGCTGCGGTTCGAAAAGGTCGAGAACGCCGCGTGGGTATGGCAGGACGACCCCCAATTCCCGCTGGAGCAGACGGCGTTGGAGGAGCTACTGTCGCTGCCCACCGCGCTGGAGGGCGGCGAGGTGGTGCCCAACGCGGAGGATCTGTCCATCTACGGGCTGACAAGCCCCACGAAGTACATCACCGTTACCTCCGACGGCGCGGACGTGACGTACTACATCGGAGAGCAGGCCACGGACGGACGCTGGTACGTGCTGACCCCCGCCGGGGCGGTGCGGTTTACCTCCGACGAGAACAAGCAGCTCCTCAGCCGCAGCATTTACAGCATGGCGGTGCTGCCGGGACTGCCTGCGCTGTCCGAGGAGCGGGTCCGCAAGGTGACGCTGACCAACGACGAGGGGGGCACGGTGTCCTTCCGCACCGGGGAGGACGGCGCACGGCGCAGCGGCAGCCGGGACGTGACGGCGAAAACCGACGCCTTGATAAAGGAATTGTGCGGGCTGACGCTGAGCTCCTGCGTGGACTATGACCCGGCGGAGGGCGCGGCGGAGGTGTGCGGGCTGACGGCACCGGAGGTGACGCTGGAGGTGGAGTACACCGCCGACAACGGCAGCGAGCGGGTGCTGACGGTGTATGTGGGACTGCCCACCGGCGACGGCGGGCGGTACGTGAGCATAGACGACGACAGCACCATCTACCGCATGGAGGAATCGTCTCTGGCGCAGG
>OKSN01000360.1_pt1 | contig 31012 bp, 25 predicted proteins | sample 1606191 | NCBI WGS metagenome assembly OKSN01 (sample SAMEA3879535, study PRJEB24766) | human gut metagenome | biome: human-associated habitat; feature: feces | place: USA | collected 1985/1987
CGGCGGTACGCCGTATTTTGTCGTCAGACAAAAGATTTAATGGTAAAATGTTCTCAGAGGTGCGGTGCGCCGCAAGCCGTGCTTTTGCACGGCAAAATCCGCTCCCGGCGGATTTTAAGTCTGAGGTTATTATACCACACTTCCCCCGCACCCGCAACTTTATCTCCTTTATTTTTAATGAATAGCCGGGAATTTTTGAGTTATCATATTTACGGGCAAATTTAACAGCGTTTAAAAACAACTAAAAACAGTGTGAAATATATGTAACCTAACATAAAATTATTTTAGTTAAACGAATTTGTAAGTGTGAAAACGGGTTACACCGATACTTACCTAATAAAATTGTGTAACACAGTTAAGTTAGTGTGAATTTTGTTTTTAATGCACATAATAAACAAATATAATTTATGTGTTTTAGCTGAATTTCCTATAGCTGTATTGACTTTTAGCTAAAACGTTGTATAATCTTAAGTGAATTAAGCAAGCGGAAACAGCTTAATAAACATAAGCTAAATTCATTAACTATCAACTAAGGACCGGTGGCTAAGCACTGTCCGACCAGAAAGGAAATTATCACATGAAAGCAAAGAAGATACTCGCAGGTATCCTTGCGGCAAGCACAGCAGTTTCGCTGGCAGCCTGCAACAGTAACAATGCAACATCATCAACATCAGGCAGTACATCATCTTCATCAAAGACAGAAGATAACAGTTCTGCGACATCGGGTGAAGAATCTTCGACTACACCTTCGGGCGAAAAGATCACACTCAAGGTTCTTACTCACCGTACAGACCGTAAGGATGACGGCTCACTCGACAAGATGACAGATGCTTTTGAAGAAAAGTACAACTGCACTGTTGAATATCAGTCATTCAAGAGCTACGCAGATGACGTTTCGACAATGATGAGCACCAAGGAATATGGCGATGTACTCATGATACCCGATACAGTTAAGCTCGCCGATCTTTCAAACTTCTTCGAGCCTCTCGGCAAGTACGATGAACTTAAGGATAAGTACAAGTGGGCAGATCAGAAGATGTATGACGGAACAGTATACGGCCTTGCTCACTTAGGTTCGGTAAGCGGCGGTATCTGCTACAACAAGAAGGTATGGACAGACGCAGGCATCACAACAATGCCCAAGACAGCCGACGAATTCATCGCTGACTTAAAGAAGATCAAGGAAAAGTTCCCCGATGTAATTCCTTACTACACAAACTTCAAGGAAGCAAGCTGGACAGCTTCACAGTGGTCAAGCCTTGTTGTTCCTTCTTCGGGTAACCCCAACTTTGAAACAGATCTTATCGTAAACAAGGAAGACTTCTTCACAGAAGGCAAGCCCTACTACAACGTATTCAAGCTGATGTACGATATATATTCAGATTCTACTCTTATCGAGGGCGACCCGATGAGCTCCGACTGGGAAGGCTCAAAGCTGATGATTGCAAAGGGCGAAGTTGCTACAATGACAATGGGTTCATGGGCAGTTTCACAGTTCCAGCAGATCGCTAAGGATAATAACCTTGATCCCGAAAATATCGGTTACATGCCTGCTCCCTTCTCTAAGGACGGCAAGCAGTATGCACAGTACGCAGCAGACTACTGCATGGGCGTAAACAAGAACATTGCCGATGACAAGAAGGATCTCGGCAAGAAGTATATTGAATGGTTCATCGCTGAATCCGGCTTCTCTGAGGCTGAAGGCGGTATCAATACACTTGAAGGCAGCAAGCTCCCCGATTACCTCTCAGCGTTTGACGGTTGTGAATTCTTCACAGCAGCAACAGCTCCCGAAGGTCTGACAGGCGTATTCAACGCTATCGACAAGGATTCTGAGGTTGGTATATGGACAGGCGACTCCGCAAACTTCAAGCTCCAGCTTGCTGAAGCAGCATTTGCCGGCAAGGGTGACGCAGGCTTCAAGGCTATCGCAGACTCCGTTAATCAGAAATGGGCGGCTACAAGAGATGCCAACGCAGAACTTGAAGCATACATCAAGGCTAACGGCTAATTAACGCTATCGTATTTTCTTCATAGATACTCCAAACACACAAACCCGTACGGAAAGGCATAAGTCTTTCCGTATAGGTTTTTATGGAGGAAATTAACAAATTACCAAAAATAGAAATTATTTCTTGAAAGGACAGATTTATGGCTACTCAAGGCGTTACCGCAATTCATAAGCGTCGCACATTATGGCAGTGGCTTAAAGGCTATACAGGTCAGAAATACATGACAACAGTGCTGTTTCTGGCGATACCTGTCGCACTGCTGATACTTTTCACTATTATCCCTGCTGTTAATATGATAATATTCAGCTTCCAGCAACGTGACCAGCTTGGCGTAAATGTACAATGGGTCGGTTTCGACAACTATAAGACGCTGTTTACCGATATGGCATATCTTTCAACGCTCATCAACAGCTTGTACTACTTTGTCGGCTCGTTTATACAGCTCGGACTTGCACTTTTCATCGCAACTCTGTTATGCTCGAAAATAAAGCTCGCAGGACTGTTCAAGGGAGTTATCTTCTTCCCTTATCTTATGAACGGCGTTGCGGTAGCGCTTATTTTCCAGAGATTCTTCAGAGGCGATGACGGCGGTACGCTCAACTCCATAATCGCACTTTTCGGAGCAGATCCTGTAAAGTGGCTGTCAAACGGCGCTATCAACAACTGGTGTCTGGTTTTTGCGTCGGTATGGCGTTATATCGGCTTTGATATTCTGATGTTCATCGGTGCTATCCAGTCTATCTCGCCCGACATTTACGAAGCGGCAGATCTTGACGGTGCAAACGCATGGCAGAAGTTCTGGCACATAATTTTCCCCGGTATCAGAACAATCATCGCATTACAGCTTATCCTTGCCATCAAGGGTGCTGCATCTGTATTTGAGATACCGTATATTATAACCGGCGGTAAGATGGGAACATCGACCTTCGTTATCAAGACGATCGAAACGGGCTTCCAGTACCAGAAGATCGGACTTGCATCCGCAATGGCTATCGTCCTGCTGTTTATAATAATAGTGATTACGATGATCCAGAAGATATTCTTTAAGGAAGAAAAGTAGGTGTAACAATGACAGACAATATCACAACAACCGAAAACTCCGGACAGACCTCTTTTAATATGGATAAATACAGGTTCAAGGAAACGCCTAAGGGTGTAAGAATACTGATAGACGTATTGAAATACGCCGTGCTTGTCATAGCCTGCCTTATAGTTATCGTGCCTCTGGTAGTCGTATTACTCGGCTCGCTGAAAAGCCACGAGGATTTTCTGACAAGCGGAGCGTTTGAGCTTCCTAAGGTGGTGGAGCTGGCAAACTTCAAGACGGCGTTCCTGCAAGGTAACGTAATGAAAGGCCTTATCAATACCGCTATTATCCTTGTGTTCTCGTGTGCGGGAACGATAATCACTGGTACTATGACCGCCTTTGTTGTACAGCGTTTTACAATGGTGTTCACTAAGCTCGTAAAGAATATATTCCTTATTGCCGCACTCCTGCCGAATATCTCTATGCAGGTAACGGTATTCCAGGTAGTGCACGCACTCGGTCTTTATGACACCCTCGCCGCACCGATTATCCTTTATATCGGTACAGATATAGTTTCGATCTATATCTTCATACAGTTCCTCAATAACATATCCGTATCCCTTGACGAAAGTGCGATACTTGACGGCTGTTCATATCCGAGAGTATACCTGAGCATTATTCTCCCTATGCTCCGTCCTGCTATTGCGACCGTGCTTGTAATCAAGTTCGTAAGCATATACAACGACTTCTATACAGCAAACCTGTATATGCCCAGTGACGGACTTCAGGTCGTATCGACAGCACTATATAAGTTCATAGGTCCTTACGGCTCACAGTGGGAAATTATCTTCGCCGGTGTAATTATCTGTATCATACCTACGTTAATAATCTTCCTTTCGATGCAGAAGTTTATTTACAGCAACCTTGTTTCAGGCTCTGTAAAGGAATAAACGTTTCCGATTCTCCTTACTATATATGAAAATGACGTCACGCCGAAAAGCGTGACGTCATTTTGTTTACGGGAAAGTTTGTACATAAATGCAGACGTTCATAATTTTTAACGGCGTGAGTTTTTCCTGCTGAAAACGCAGATAAAACAGCCGTTTTATTTGTAGCTGCTACCCTTATATATATTGGGATAAATTAAATTGAATGATAATGAACGGTTTCTTTTATACGAAGCAACACATAGCTCCAACGAGAGCTTTTTAACACTTATAGACCGGTAGCATTCATTTCTCAGGAGTGCCGCCGCTACTGTCATAGCAGTTTTCTTGTCATCATACCGTGCAGCATATTCCGGACAATATACGGTTGCTTTTGCGGAATTAATGTATTTGATTTTCCCATCCTTGCTTATAACCTCGAGTACATAAGCCATGCTCCCACCTCACTTTACAATTATCCGATAATAAAATTATAATTTAAAGAAAGGCGCATTTCAATAACAAATTAAAAATAAAGTTGAAAAATGGGATAATATGTCAGAAATTTTGTCGAATTTATTGAAATCACTGAAATAATCCGAATTTTACTCTCAGACGGCAACATTTTTTTAATAGTGCATCGCCTGTTATAAGCACAAATATTACTGTGGATACTGCGTGGATAAGGTCAAATGGTATGCCGGAGATGATATATGCGGTAATTGTCTGTAAGTTTATATCGGTCGTGTAGGTAAGCACACTTGATATATTCATTATTCCGCCGTAAATAACGAGGACTGACAGGAAGGAGTAGATACAAAGGGCGAGCGTGTTGCGCTTTTTCGAGAAGATGATACCTGCAAAAAAGCCAAGAAGCCCCATTGCAAACATCTGCCACGGCGTCCACATACCCTGACCGAACAGCATATTCGATACCAGCATAGACACCGCACCGACAAGAAAGCCTGCCTGCGCACCGAGCGCCGTTCCGCTTATGATAACGATTGCGGCAACGGGTTTGAACTGCGGAAACATAAAGAAAAGCTCCCTTCCTGCGACAGCCGCCGCAGAAAGCACAGCAAGTACCGCAATATCCTTTGCGGACGGCTTCTTTTTTTCAAAGCTGATAAAGAAAGCGGCAAGGCACTCGACAAGCACGGCAAGAATTATCAGCAGATGCTTTCTTGTGCCGTTAGGGACAAAAAGTGTGCCGAGTATCACTGTGAAAGGGATAAGAACAGCGGTTATAACGCCTGCGACAATATCGGACGGCGTAATTTTTTTTGCGGTTACGGGCGGTTTTGCCATTGAGTTTTTCGGAGCGACGCCGATTATAAGCATAATCATAGGAACGCACAGCAACGCATATTGCAGCCAGAACGGCTCTGACGGTATCTCAAAAGGGAATATGCCGGTACCGGCTAAAAGCATAAAAACAAATCCGACACTGCCGAGCGAAAGCATTACCTTTCGGAAAATCGAGAGCCTTTTGCGTTTTTTGCGTTGCGGTACTGCTGTGTCGGGCTTATCGCCTTTTATGCCGTGAAAACGTCCGGAGAGATCGCCGTAGTTTTCAGCCTTTCCTCCGAGAGAAGCTATAAGCCCTGCGACAGTGTAAACATTATCGCATACGTTTTTGGCGATTTTCGCACTGTCTGTTGTGAAGAATGAAGAATCGGCGAAGAACTGTGACGGCGGCAGAGATACGCTTATTTCGCCGTCAAAAAGCAGGGCGCATATATCCGCCGTTTCAGCGCAGAAATCCATATCGTGACTGACAATCACAATCGTTTTCCCGTCTGCTTTAAGCTGTTTCAATAATGCCGAGAACATCTGCTTATATACTGCGTCCGCCGCCTTAGTCGGCTCATCAAGAAGAAGTATATCCGCACCGTAGGAAACGAGCTTTGCGAGCGCCGCCTTCTGCCTTTCACCGCCGGATAAGTCAAACGGGTGACGTGACAGCAGGTGTGTAAGATTAAATGCGGCGGCTATTTCATCGGCATTGCCGGCAAATTCTTCTCTGAGCGTTTCCTTATTGAAAAGCAGGGTAGGGTCTTGCGGAAGAAAACCTATCTTTCCGCCGTTTATCGTTATTTTTCCGCTGTTTTGCTTAAGCGTACCGCAGATAAGGCTTAGCAGGGTCGATTTTCCTGCGCCGTTTCCGCCCACTATTGCGGTTATGCTCCCTTGCTTTATGTCAAGCGAAAGGTTTCTTATAATATCTCTTTTGCTGTTCTTATAGCCGAAAGACAGATTTTTAACGGATATACAGCTTTCTTCCGACAGCGTATCGTCTGCGGCGGCAGGTGATACGAGCCTGTGATTTTCGCCGTAGGACGTATACCAGTTCTTAGCGGAGGGAACGTCAAGCAGTGGAAGAACATTGCTGACAGATGCGCTTGCTCTTACACCTGCCGGCATTTCAAAAAGCATAGGGTGATTATTTTCGGACAGATGCTCTGTAAGAGAGCTTGCGTCGCCGTCGTGACACACCTTGCCGTTGTCGAGCATAACCGCACGCTTTGCAACGGATAAAAGACCGCCGAGCTGATGCTCCGCAACAATCACGGTCGTACCAAGCTCCTTGTTTATTCTTACAAGCAGTGAAATAAACTGCGTGGATGCGATAGGGTCAAGCTGTGAGAGCGGCTCGTCAAGGAGCAGTACATCGGGATTCATAGCCATTACAGACGCTAAGTTAATCATCTGCTTCTGACCGCCCGAGAGCTTGTCGCAGTCGCAGTACAGCAAGTCCTCTATGCCGAAGAACAAAGCGGTCTGGGAAACCTGCGAGCGTATTTCGTTTTGTGAAAGTCCTATGCTTTCCGCACCGAAGGCAAGCTCGTGCCAAACCTTGTCGCAGACGATCTGCTCGTCCGTAAACTGCGTGACAAAGCCTGCAAAATGACCGCTGAAAGAAATTTTTCCTTTTTGCGTTCCTGCGTCGGCAGGCGCTTTCATAAGATTTAAAAGGGTGGATTTTCCGCTTCCCGAGCTGCCGCAGAGTATTACGAATTCACCTTTGTTTATTTTAAGCGAAATATCGGAGAGTGCGTTCATATCCGAGCCGGGATAGGAATATGACAGATTTGAAATATTATAAAGTTCCATTTCTTTCCCTCCGTTTAAAACGTGAATAAAGCTCGGCTGCAACAGGCATCGCACAGAGTATGAGCCAGAAAACATCCGCAGAAATATCGAAAGCTGTCAGCGGCAGGATAAATTCAGGGTAGTAGAGGTAATAGGCCTTACCGCTTGCAAAAAGAATAATAATTGCGGTTGTGCATATCACGGTAACAGACATTATAATAAAGTCGGACGGTGCAAAGCGGAATATGCTGTAGGCTGTACGTTTTGCTGTACCGTAACCTCTGTATTTCATGGATCGGGCGGTATATGCGCTATGCTCAAGGGTATCCGTTACCGCAACGGAGAGAACGTGAACACCGCTTCTGATACGGCTTCTAAAGTTGCCCTCGTATATATCGTTCCCAACAAAACGCTGAGCCGCAGCCGCTTGCTTTGCCTGTCTTGCAAACATAGGCACTGAACGCAGTGTCATTGATAACAGCAAAGCGAGTGACGGCAGTGCTTTTCCGAGAAGATATACCGTTTTGTCGCTTGTCATACACTTGTTAAGTCCGATAAACCACATAACGAGCGATATTGTCATAGCGCCTGTAAACAGTGAAAAAATAAGCGTTTCAAGTGTGATACTGTTGCCGCTCGGTAACTTTGCAAGCACGGTTATGCCTCTGTTTGAAAACAGAAGATTTATAACCGCCGCAAGCAGTGCCATAGGCAGCATTACAAAAAGCGTTCTTGCGGCGGTTTTTCCGTTAAGTAAAAAAGCAAAAACGGCAGAGCAGACAAGAGCCTCAGCCATAAAGACGGGGCTTTGCACTATTGCGGTTATCAGTATCACCGACAGAAAATACATTGCCGCTGTTACAGGGTGTGTTCTTTCCATTGTTGCTCCTTAGTTTTGAAGGTCGTAGCCAAGCTCGCAGGTATAGCGGAACGCTATCTTGTCATTGCTTGCGGGCTTGTACGATGAACAGCCGTAGTTTGGGAAAACGCCGTTTACACTGTACATCCAGCCTGAGCCTTGTCCGCAGTCGAATTCATAAAGGTTGTTGATACCCTCAACATAGTATGAGCTGAACGCAGGGGTGTAGCTTGCCTCCATCTGAATGCTGTTCTCGTCACAGATACGGCGGAGTATATCGTATACGCTTTCACCGCTGTCGAATCCGACCGTTCCGCTGAATATTACGGCATCATCGGGAACGTACTTTTCAAGTCCTTTTTTCAGTTTATCCTTGTTGTTGAGTATGGTTTTGCACTCTATAACGAATGTGCAGGTGTTGTCATATTTCTTTATCGGCTTGTCTGGCTTCGGGGTCGTTGATATTACAGATGAAGCGGTTGATACTGTTGTGACTTTTGAAGATGCCGGACTTGCCGAAGATGTCGGGGCGGATGTGAAAACGTGCTTTTCGGTTGGCTTTGAAATGTCTGCGGCGGTAGATGATGTTGATGCGACAGAGGTTATTGCCGTTGTTTCCGGCTTTTCGCTTTCAGGTAAGGTTTGTGAAGAAGTGTCCGTAACGGTTGTTGCGGGCGTTGTCTGAGAATTGCCGTCTGTCTGAAAAGCCGTTGTTGCGACAAGGCTTTCTACGGTTGTAAACGACGATGTTTCGGGGGTAATGTATGATATACCGCTGTTTTCGGCGGCATCTTTTCCTGCAACGGCGGAAACTACCGCAATTATCACCACAGCGACAAGAGCCAGCCCAAGACCGAGTATATATTTGTATTTATCAAAAAAAGCTTTCATTTTTTCTCCGTGAAATATCGGTTATGTAAAAATTGTTCCGCACCTATTTTATCATAAAAACAGGTACGGAACAAGCATTTACATAATAGTTTTACTTATTTGCGCTTTTTCTTCGAAATAAGCATAACTGCGCCTGAGATGAGAACTGCCATGCCGCCTGTTACAAGTACGCCTGTACCGGGATTTATGGGATCGTTTTTATCTTCGGGCTTGCCTGAGCAGTCGCCGGGCTTTACAGAATCGCCGGGCTGTGCGGGCATATCGGGTTTTTCAGGTTCTGTCGGCTCAGCCTTCGCAGACATTTCGTAAAGTGAAGAGCCGTCCTTTGAAAGCTCATAAGCTGTAAGAGCGAGTGCCGCCTGTTCGGTAGCCATGTAGTTTTCTTCGCCGCCGAGCGTGTGGCTGTAGCCGTTTTCTGTAGCGTAGCTTTCAAGTGCGTCGATAAGCGTGATGCCGTCAACGATGAATCTTGAATCTGTAAGCGGGTTGATGCCGAGAGCGGCAAGTGCGATAAGTACCTGCGAGGTGCTTTCACTGCCGTTTGCATATCTTGCGTTCTCGTCAAGAGATTCTGCAAGGAACTCAAGACCGCTGTCTATAGCCGCATTTACCTTCTCGTCAGCCGCATAGGGAGCGAGTGCCTGTATAGCCATAGCCGTAAGGTCAACATCTGCGGTATTGCCGGCGAGCGCCCAGCCCTTGCCCGTCATATTGTCAACAATATAAGCGATAAGCTCATCGTGCGTCTTTGCGCTGTAATCTGTAGTGTCGAATGCTATAAGTGAGAATATAACCGCATTGATACCCTGCGATGTGATATAGTCCATATCGTCAAGACCGCTCAGCAGGTTATGGCCTGCGATGTCTGCGGAATTCTTTCCGAGTGAGGACAGAGCGATTATAACTCTTGCGTTCTCTGTAGGCTTTCTGTCCGAAAGTCTGTCTGAACCGTTAGCCTTTACTGCTTCACAAAGCTCGTTGTAGTATTTTGCCGCCTTGTCGGCAGAGAGCTTTCCTGCTCTTGCGAGTGCGATAACCGACCATTCACCGCCGATAGACTGAACGGGGTAGATATTGTTATCCGCAAGAGTACCGAGAACAGTGTCGAAGTGATCCTTGCTCTTTGTGCCTGCCTGCTTTATCGTGTTAATAACGGCAAATCTTTCTGTTGCCTTGTCAAGAGTATCCGAATTTGTGACTTTATCTCTTAAACGCTCGGGAACTGCCGAGTAAGCGTCCTTTGCATTTTTAATCTTATTCTTGCTGTCAGCGGTTACCTTGCCGATTGCGTCTATTGCCTTTATCGCATTGCTTATAACGTCAGCCTCAGCCTTAGCGAGAGCTTCTTCTGTGGCTGTTAATGTTTCGTAGTTTCCTACAAGTGCCTTTGCGTTGTCGCTGAGCTTGTCATAAGCCGTTCTTGCCGCTGTGATGTCGTCATAGCTGTCGAGCGTTACATCGCCTATAGCGTCAATAAGCTCTTCGACCTGCTCAGCCGCCTTTACATCATCGGGAACGAGCTTTAAGTAAGCGTATACGGGCTGTTTTTCACCGTTCTGAACGATTATTCTGACAACCTTTATTTCAGACTGATTAAGTGCGATTTTAGCCTCTGTGCCGGATGCTACACGCTGATTGTTGATATAAATGTTATCATCGTCAGCGCCGGATACGGAAACGTTCACGCTTTCCTCGATACCTGTGCTTATCTCGTAAACACCGTTATCATCGGGAGTAATTTCCTTTATTGTCTTGCCGTTTGCGTCTGTTAAGACTATTTTTCCGGGAAGCGCTGTCGTGCCGACCTCTTCCTCGTTTGCGGTTGTTCTTACAACATAAGAAACCTCTGTCGATTTCTCGTTGAATACGCCTGCCCAGATGTTGCTTGCTGTCTGTATCTTTATATAGTGAACGCCGTTTTTGAATGTAACGGGGTTGCCGTTTTCATCTACCGCCCACTTTAAGTCGAAACCGTTTGATTCGGCATTTTCGCTGTATGCGTTTACATTAGTGCCTATCGTGCCGTTCTTGAAGTAGTCAACATAGCCGAATCTTGTCGTGCCTACAAAGGAAGCTGTAGAGCTGTCGCCCTGTATACTGCCCTGAACACCGGGGATAACAACGCCTCTGAGTGTGACAGTATCGCCCTTTGCAAGATCGTTCATATAATAAACGCTGGGTGAAACCCATCTGCCTGTCTGCTTTGAGCCGTCGTTTGAGTTGCCCTGATTGTCTGTCCAGCTTGTTTTACCATCGGCTGTCTTTTTGTATGTTACTTCGTAATCGGTGATGGTTGTATCTTCAAAATGCTCACTTCCTGCGAGTGCATACCATGTTTTGCCGTCCTCAGAAACATATACCTGTCCGCTTTCAGCCGCACTTCCGCCGCTTACAAAGCTGTTGCCGTAAGCGTAGAAGTCAAGGCCGTAGGGGTTTGAGGGGTCATCTGTTACTGGGTTTTCGTAGTAATATGTGATATAACCGCCGAAGTTACCGAGCGATTTTATAGTGCCTGCGAGCGTCTGCTCGGGGCCTACACCGTAGGAAACGTTGGTGTACTGGCTGTTGATGCAAAGATAATCAACGACCTTGTCGGGTACGTCATACTTGCTTCTCTTTGTAGCCTTGACAGTATAGCTTTCTGAAAGAGTGCCGTCTGTTACTGTTACAGTAGTGTTTGCGCTCTTGGTAACAAGGCTGTAAACGCCGTTTTCGTCTGCTGTTGCGGCATCGTTGCCTATCTTAACTGTGCAACCGTCGGCAACCTTGAAATATACTGTGGGGAATTCTGCGTCATTTGCTATAACTATATTATAGCTGAGAAGTGACGGGTCGAATGCGGGATACATATCGCCGTGTTCGCTTTTAAGTTCTGTAAAGTGTACGTTCTTTATAGAAACGTCAGCCTTTACGAGCTTTATTTTGTATCTTGTTATCTTGTCTGCGTCATCAAACTTGTCTGTAAGATAATCGCCGTCCGAAACCACATCTATTGATACTGTAACAGTGCCGTCCTTGCCAAAGGAATATGCGGGAGTTGTTTCACCGCTTTTAAGCTCTGTATATTCGCCGTCAGCCTTCGCTCTGAAATGAACGTTTGCGGTTTTGCCTTTGAGAGTAAGTGCAACGCTGTCGGTGCCTCCCAAAACATAGGCTGTGTAGCTGTGGCATTCTGCGTTTGTGCCGGTCGTATCGGTCACATTGCCGTTTTCGTCATTTCTGAAAACCGTTCCCTCTGCAAAGCCGTTGTACTTTGTCGCATACAGCTCCCTGCCGGCGGGAACAAGCGTGATGCCGCTTGTGCTTGCGATTTCCGCAGTGTAGTCATAGGGACGTGTTATGTTGAACACATACTGCGTCTTTATGCTTTCATCGTCAATGTAGCAAAGCTCTAAAATCAGCTTAGTCAAGCCGAAAGGAATATTAGAAATGCTGTTGAAGCTGCCGGACTTTATCTCGTTTCTCTGTGCAACTCCGTTTATATCGGTGTATACCGCATAGCACTTCAGCAGATCCTTGTTGAACTTAGTTCCGCTGTTGATATAGAAAGATGATGTGCTGTAAGACTTTATCTTTACATCATATTCGAGCTTTTCGGGGTCGAAAGCATCATTGTCCCAGCCGTCAAGCGAGAAAGCCGAAAGTGCAAAGCTGTCAAAACGTGCGGCGGGTCTTGCACCCTCCTTTATTGTTACCTTATAAGTGCTTGCTGCTGCACCCTCGCCTACCGTAACGGTGATAACATCGCCGTCCTTTATTTCAGTAGGCTTTGTAAGGCTCAGCGTCTTGTCGCCGATCTTGCTTACCGTCTTGAAATTCTTGTTCAGTGCGGTAGGACGGAAATTGATGCTCTTTGTGCCGAAAGGAACAGTAAGAGTATAATTATAGGTCTTTGCACTGAATTCGGGGGAAAGTGTGCCGTAATCGCTGCTTATCGCTTTAAGCGATGTATCTGTACCGCTCCAGTCACTGCCGAGGTCAGCACCCCAGTCCATAGTGTACTGCATACGGATCTCATCGCCGCTTACGAGCTTGCCGTTAGCAACGGTATAGGCTGTGAAGCCTTCGTTTGTAAACCAGTCGTTGAGCGTACCCATCCAGCCGCTCATCGAGCCGCCGTCAAACGCCGCAAGGCCTGCGATTTCGCTTATGTAGCCATCGTCTGCGCCCTTCTGAGTAAAGCCGGAGCTTTCGATAGCGTCCTTTATGCAGGTCATTGCGCTTGAGGTCTTGTCAAGCGATACCCACTTGTCGACCTTGGTACCTGTCCACGCAGGAGCGTTACCGCCGCTGACCGCTTCGGTAAACGTTGTGTTTTCTACAATAACACGGACGCTTCCGAGGTCGTCATCGGCAAATACAGTAAAGCTCACCTGCGGTACTGACAGCAGTGCCAGTGAAAGTGCCAGCAGTAAAGCTGTCACTTTTGCTGTAAATTTCTTTACATTTGTCATAGTTTTACCTTCCTTTATTCTTTTTTGCCGTAAGGCTTAACCGTCTAATCTGCGTTTTGCCGCTTTTCTTCTTTGCCTGGAGCGTTCACGCTTTTCACGGCTTTTCTCCTTTGCTGAAACCGCAGGAGGCTCTTTCAGCCCTGCGGCTTCAAGCGCCCTTGTCCACGGACCCAGCTTCTGCTTTATAAAGCAGACTTCGCTTGGAGTAAAATCGGAGCGTTTGGGCAGAGTGCCAAGCTGTTCATACTTTTCGCAAAGCATAGCGACAGCCTTGCTCATTTTTTCGTCCGCCATAACGTCACCTCCGTAAACAAATACGAAAAACGGCAATAAAAAATGCCTTCACCAAAAAAAGTGAAAGCACAACTGATCTTTAAGCACAGCAAACATAAGCCATACGGATATGCCAAAAAAGCATAAAGGTACAGCCTTAGCTGAAGATCGGCTGTACTTCTTCCTCGTCCAAGAGACAATGCCGAAAAATACGGGGGTATTCTGACTTGTGAGCATAGGCTCAGATACAGTAATGACGGTTGCTCCGGATTCTCACCGGATTCCCTATTACCTACCGGGCAAAAAGCCTTTCGTACCGTATTTTCGATATTCGGTTAAGGATAAGTATAGCATAAAGGGGGAAGAAATGCAAGAGGGGGAGAAGTATTATGAAAATAAAAAACGAGGTGCGTCGGCACCTCGTTTTGCTATATCATATTATTTATCTATCAGAACGCAATTCTGTCCTCGATGTACTTCTTTACATCTGCGATAGGCATTCTTTCCTGCTTCATAGAGTCACGTTCACGGACTGTTACGCAACCGTCCTCAACGCTGTCGAAGTCGTATGTGATGCAGAAGGGAGTACCGATCTCGTCCTGTCTTCTGTATCTCTTGCCGATAGCACCTGCATCGTCATAGTCAACGCAGAAGTACTTTGACAGTTCGTCTGCAATCTCGCCTGCTTTGTCGGCAAGCTTCTTTGACAGGGGCAGAACTGCCGCCTTGACAGGAGCTAAGTAGGGGTGGAAGTGCATAACGTTTCTTGTTGTGCCGTCCTCAAGCTGTTCTTCGTCATAAGCCTCAGTTATAACTGCAAGGAACAGACGCTCAACACCGAGCGAAGGTTCGATAACATAAGGAACGTACTTCTCGTTTGTTTCGGGATCGAAATATTCCATCTTCTGACCGCTTGTCTTGATGTGCTGTGTAAGATCGTAGTCGGTTCTGTCCGCAACGCCCCAAAGCTCGCCCCAGCCGAACGGGAAAAGATATTCGAAGTCGGTTGTAGCCTTTGAGTAGAAGCAAAGCTCTTCCTGGTCGTGATCACGCAGTCTTAAGTTTTCTTCGTTTATGCCGAGGGACAGGAGCCACTTCTTGCAGTAGTCCTTCCAGAAATAGAACCAGTCAAGGTCTGTGCCGGGCTTGCAGAAGAATTCAAGTTCCATCTGCTCAAATTCTCTTACACGGAAGATGAAGTTGCCGGGAGTAATCTCGTTTCTGAATGACTTACCTACCTGTGCAACACCGAAAGGTACTTTTTTACGGGTAGTGCGCTGGATATTCATAAAGTTTACGAAGATACCCTGCGCTGTTTCGGGACGGAGATAAAGTTCGCTCTTAGAGTCCTCTGTAACACCCTGGAATGTCTTGAACATAAGGTTGAACTGTCTTATGTCTGTGAAATCAGCCTTGCCGCAGTTGGGGCAGGTGATGCCTTTTTCACGGATATAATCCATCATCTGCTCGTTTGACCAGCCCGCACAGTTTGTGCCGTCAAAGTCCTCGATAAGATTATCCGCTCTGTGACGTGTCTTACAAGCCTTGCAATCCATAAGGGGATCGGAAAATCCGCCGATATGACCCGATGCTACCCATGTCTGAGGGTTCATGAGGATAGCGCTGTCAAGACCTACGTTGTACTTGCACTCCTGTATGAATTTTTTACGCCATGCGGACTTGATGTTGTTCTTCAGCTCAACGCCGAGAGGTCCGAAATCCCATGTGTTTGCAAGTCCTCCGTATATCTCACTGCCGGGATATATAAAGCCTCTGCCCTTGCAGAGAGCGACCAGCTTATCCATGGTTTTTTCTGTGTTTTTCATGTGCGAAATTTCCTTTCATGTTTTGCATTTAAAAGCAGTGCACGGCGTATCATTTTTAATTGCAAATTAACTATGGGTGCACGCTTTGATGGCTCTGCATCGTGCAGAGCCTTTGGGCGTGCAGCCTCGGCGTCCGTGCCGAGGAGAGATGGGGGCTACCGCCCCTCATCCCTGTCGGGGGCTACGCCCCTGCGACCCCATAAGGGTTTTGAACAACAAAATGATCGTCGTGCTTATCTGCGTTTATTAAGTACCGATTTAAAATATAATATATAACATTTATTCCTGACCGTTTCGCTGTACAGAAAGGTCGGAACTTACAGCACCTTACAGCTTTTCAATCCAGCCCATTTCATCGGGGAGCTTGCCGTACTGCATACCTGTCATTGTGTCGTAAAGACGCTGAGAGATAGGTCCTATCTTGTTGTCGTTGATAAGCATAACCTTATCGCCCCACTTTAAGTGACCTACAGGTGAGATAACAGCGGCTGTACCCGTACCGAATACTTCATTCAGCTTGCCTGCATCGTAAGCGTCTGCGATTTCCTGTATTGTGATTCTCTTTTCGCTTACTTTAAGACCCCACTTCTTGCACAGCTCTATAGATGACTTTCTTGTGATACCCGAAAGGATAGAGCCCTGAAGTGCGGGAGTAATAACCTCGCCGTCGATTACGAAGAAGATGTTCATAGCACCTACTTCTTCAATGTACTTACGCTCAACACCGTCAAGCCACAGTACCTGTGAGTAGTTCTGCTTGTGAGCCTCGTCCTGACCGATGAGCGATGCGGCGTAGTTACCGCCTGTCTTTGTGAAGCCCATACCGCCTCTTACCGCACGGACATAGTTTGTTTCAACATAGATATTAACGGGATCAAGACCCGAAGCGTAATATGCGCCTGAGGGTGACATGATTATCATAAAGTAATACTTGTCGCCGGGACGAACGCCGAGGAACGGATCTGCGGCAAATATGAACGGACGTATGTAAAGTGAAGCGCCGTCTGTATGAGGTACCCAGTCCGCATCTATCTTTACAAGCTCGTGGAGAGCCTGTAAGCAATCGTCAACGTTTAACTGAGGGATAACAAGACGCTCAGCGGAGATGTTCATTCTCTTGAAGTTTTCTTCCGGACGGAAGAACTGAATGCTGCCGTCGGGAGTTCTGTATGCCTTCATGCCCTCGAAGATTTCCTGTCCGTAGTGAAGAACCATAGCGGCAGGCGAAATAGAAATATCCCCGTAGGGAACTATTCTTGCGTCATGCCAGCCCTTGCCCGTGTCATATTCCATAACGAACATGTGATCAGTAAAGATGTGACCGAAACCGAGCTTTGTTTCGTCAACGGGCTTTGCCTTAGGTGTTTTAGTTTTCTCAATTTTGATTTCCATTGTAAAAACATTCCTTCCTGAAAGCGATTTTCTCGCCGTAATTTCCGCCATAGCGGCAGCTCGTCTGCCTTATGCAAGCGAAATACCGTTTCCTTTCAGCATCTGTCCGATGAAAGCACAGGAAAATTATGTATGCTTGCAGTACCGACTGATTGTACAAAGAAAATTATAGCACTATTCTTGCAAAAGTTCAATATCTTTTTCACATTATTTGAATTTTTTGAGCGGATTTCTTTCATCAAAAGTCCGTGCGTATATTATTATGCAAATAAATCGGTCCGATGCCTGTTGAATGGCACCGGACCGATCGCAATATTTCAGGTTACTGCTTGTTTGACATTTCGTAGGATTCGATCATCTTCTTGACCATCTGACCGCCGATTGAACCTGCCTGCTTTGAAGTAAGGTCACCGTTGTAGCCGTTATCCTTAAGGGGTACGCCTACTTCGCTTGCAGCCTGCATCTTGATGCTGTTTAATGCTGCCTTGTTCTTTTTATTGGTACTAGCCATTGTTGTTTTCCTCCGTATTTGTTATGCAGGTCCTTTTGACCTTGCAACATTATTATGTTCGGAGATTTTTTAAATATCAGATGAAATTTTTGGTGAAAAAATATCGCTTGTTTTTCGGTGTATGCAGTATTCCAGGATAATCTAACGCTCTATGGCGGGAGGAAGCCGATTGTGAAAATTATTTAATTTTATTATATTCACAATAATCTGCTCCATACTTGGTGAGTACCGTAGATGACGAAGCGTTTTTGGAAGTGATGCCGTGATGTCATATAGCTATGCGAATGCCGCAATAGTCAGTGCTTTGACTAAGCGTGCAGTGCGGTCTTATATATGTATGGTGCAACAGCGTGACAGTGTGGTCTTATATATGTAAGTAGCGACAGCGTGAGAACGCAGAGTCATACAAAAGTAAAACAAAAAGCAGTGAGTCCCCACCTGGTGATTAGTAGCAGAGCGGTGGGAGTTGCACACAGAGAGGACGTGAGAAAATGTAGAAAAACAGATGTACGGGAGCATAAACAAAAATTAATCTAAAGGAGAAGTTATAAATGACAATCAACGAAAAGACAATCAGACTTATATGTGAGCTGGAACAGCACATAGGCAGCAACTGCTACAACCCCAATTCGTATGACGGGTATAACGATGAGTACGGCAGAGAGATGAGATATCCCGTGTGCCTGAAAATCAAAGAGGACGGAGAGGAATACAAAATCAGAGGCAACATAGCAAGTAGGATACACGATTTTACACCGGAGGTCTTTCGCACGATGAAATACAAGTTCGGCTCCAATCACCTTTACATAGGCTTGGGCATTGCAGAACTTATGACGGCTCTCGAAGAACGCTACGGACTGGATTTTGAACAGCTCGAAAACAAGAAGATGAACAAGTAATGCAGAAAGGAAGATAAATATGGCATACACAAAATATTCAGAGGATATTGAAAAAATAAGAGAGGACAATCTGTTCATGAAGTACGGCTCTATGCTGGCTAAGGAGAAAGACGAGATAAGCAAAGAGAGAAAGATATACCTTGATGAACTGAGAAAACTGAGATTGTATGAATACAGCATATGCGTATAACACACAGTATCACGCTGAGCGTGCTACCAAAATATAACCAGCCGATGTCGTTGCGGATTACGGGGCAATAACTGCTTTCGTATTGAAATATCGATTCATCTGTGCTAAAATCAATTAACATATTTTTACGGAGGAATCGCTATGCCTACAGAACTCGAAACTATGAAGCATGCCAAGGAATACATAGACAAGCTCGCAAACGGAATAGACCCTTTTACCGATAAGCCTGTGCCGGACGGCGATATTATCAATAACGTCAAGCTGTCACGATGCTTTTTCTACATTTCGGGGATACTTGAAAAGGTGATTGAAAACGGCGGAGAGGTGGCAAAGCCGCAAGTTACCGAATCCGTAAGGCCGCATAAGCGGGGCAGTGTGGTAATAACCGACGAGGCACGGGCAAAATTCAGATGTTTTATAAATGAAGTGTCGCTGTCAACCTTTACGGATATGATAAACAAGCATATTGACAGCGATGTTTCCGTAAAGCTGAAAGGCTCTGCAATCGCCGACTGGCTGACCGTGATAGGCATGCTGACGGAAGAAACACTGCCTAACGGCAAGCTCAAAAGAGTGCCGACCGAAAACGGCATTTCAGAGGGTATACGGCTTAATGAATATTTCACTCCGGGCGGTTTTCCGAGATACGCAATAATGCTCAGCCCTGCGGCACAGCAGTTTGTGCTTGACAACATAGACGCAATAGCGGAAATGAACGGCTTGCCGAGAGAAAAACGTAACAGACTGCCGTTTGAGGTCACAGACGAAATGCGTCAGAAGCTTACTTCCACGGAGAAATTCGTTACGGCAACGGATATAACGCAGAATATCAATTCTTATGTTGATGAAGAAAAGTCGGGTACGCTTAAAACAGGCTCTGTATCAAAATGGCTCGAAGAACAAGGCGTACTTGAAAACACCGAGCTTCCGAGCGGACGAAAAACCAGACTGCCTACCGAGCAGGGTGTAAAGCTCGGAATAGAAACAAGGCAACGCACATCACAGCGTGGCGAAGAGTATACGGCGGTTGTCTATTCAAAGCAGGCACAGGATTATATATACAGCCATATTGATGAAATTGCCGTATTTAATAACAAATAAAAAAATCAGGGGCGATTCGAAAATCGCCCCTTGACTTTACTTGTTTTTATACAATATGTAAATATGTATCGGCTCAGCCTCTGATATTATAATCTTCTGCAAGAAGCACAGACGCTCTTGCGAGCTTGTGCAGATAAACAAACGGTCCGATAATGATAAGGCTTCCCAGAACGTTCCAGAGCCAGTAATCCGAAGCACCGAAAGAATATGCTATGCCACGTCTTGCAAGCTCGTTGCCCATTCTTGAAGAAAGGTTATGGAACCATACGATAAAGCCGATACCGAATGTAAGCGGTCCGATGATAAACGCCATAAGGCAGTAGTGCATTGTCTTTCTTCCGTCAAATCTGCTTGCGATAAGATTTATATCTTCTGAAATTCCGGAAAAGAAAACATAGGGATAAATTCCGAAAGTTATAATTGTTAACAGAATCAGCTTAAGAAGGCTTCTGCGTGTATTGAGCTGTCTTACCGGTCCGTAAAACTGCTGTCCGTATGGCTGCTGATACTGCGGTGCAGGCTGCTGATACTGCGGTGCGGGCTGCTGATAGTTTTGTTCAACAGGCTGCTGATAATTGTTCTGTTCGTTCATGCTTATACCTCCCTGAAAGTTTTCTTTATAATAACATAATATTAGACGAATGTCAATAATTTGATTTAATAAAATTAATCTTTAAGACAGCTTATCAAAATGCCGCAGATAAAAATATCGTTCTTATCCAAAACAGTTGACAGAGTGAAAAACCGGTGCTATAATGCTATAATATGAGCATTACGCAACAAGCATTACAGAAAAATCCATATCACGAGGTGATATTATGCCACCCAGAGCAAAATATACAAGAGAAGAGATAACCGAAATAGCGCTCGGAATAGTAGCAGAGAGCGGTGCTGAATCGCTGAATGCAAGAAGTCTTGCAGAGGCTATGGGAACATCGACACGCCCTATCTTTACGGCATTCAAAAATATGGAGGAGCTTGAAAGCACCGTACGTGAGTCTGCTATGAAGGTGTTCGGACAGTATGCGGAAAAAGAAACGCCTGATATGCCCGCATTCAAGCAGGTGGGCATACAGATGATTACTTTTGCAAAGGAAAAGCCGAAGCTGTTCAGGCTTCTTTTTATGAAGGAACAGGCTCATACTTTCAATTTTGAAGAAATGTTCTCGTCTATGCTCGGCGTTACGGCTGACAAGTGCATTGAGTATATAATGAACGATTACTCGCTTTCAAAAGAGGACGCTATGACTTTATTCAGGCACGTCTGGATATTCACCTATGGTATAGGTGTATTGCTTTCATCCAACATCTGTCTGTTCAGCGAAAATGAGATTTCGGATATGCTGAGCGTTCAGTTCAGAAGTATGCTGATTATGATAAAGTCCTCACATGCGGCAAAGTAAAACCCGATATACATCCTGATCTGTTTTATGACAGGTCGGGAATTTTTTTATCCATTTTTCCAAACAGTTTTCAATCCGTACATAAATAATGTAGCAAACGGTGGTTTAATATACTTGAAAAACGAACATTGCAATGTGTTTTCAAGCGGTTTTCAAAGCTATTTTCCAAGTCTTTTTGCGTGGAAAAGGGCAGAAGAAAAAATGCAGTCAACAGTATATAATATAGTTATAAAATTACAGATTTCGGGAGATGACATGGATAAGAATAACAAATCGGAATCACTTAACGGTGTGTATGGGGCGATATGTGAAATTATCGGCTTCGAAAATACCGTTAAGCTGTACAATCAGATGAAAGGCAGTCAGATAAATTTCCCCACACGGCTTTATTCTAAGGAATATGTCGCACTGGAGGCGGAAAAAACCTATGACGGCACATCTGATTCGCTTAATAAGATAGCCGCCGAGTATAACTATTCGGAGAGGACTATAAGAAAACTTCTGAAAAAGAAAAACGAGGAGGAATAAGTATGGAACAGGAAAGTTCAAAGAAGAACAACATAATCGTACTGTGTGTGGTTATTGCAGTAATAGCTGTCGCACTGGTTGCCTATTTTGTAATAAGCGGTCAGAAGGATAACGGTCAGCCTGCGGTCAGCGCAACAATGGAACTGAACACTGTCAACATTTACGGTGCCTGGTACAAGAAAGCAGGCGACAGCACATACGAACTGAGATTCAAAGACAACAAGGAGCTGTCATATAAGCAGACGGCGGCAGACGGCACGGTCACAGCACAATCCGACGAGGGTACATACGATATTGCGGACGGAAAGCTGATACTTACAATAGTTGCAGGCGGTCAGACCTACAGCGACACCTGCATAGCAAACGTAAACGAAAAGCAGATGTCGCTCGTGACTGAGGCAAACGGCAGTGGGCTTTTCGGCGGTATCTACGGCAAGGACGGAGCGGATTATTCCGTACCCGATGTTTCCCAAAACGAGCCGTCCGAAGCTCCCGATACCACAACGGCACCGCCTCAGACAACAGCGGTCACAACAGCCGCACCCGAAACTACAGTGCAGACAACACCTGCACCGGAAACAACACCTGCCGAAACACAGGCTGAAGCTCCTGCTGTTACCAATGGAACTATAGCACTTCCGGACAATATACAGTATTATTTTGACAACGATTTTGCCGACGTATGGGGAATTACAGCCAGCATTTATACCGGATATTATGCCTGCTACGAAAAGGATGGTCTTGATATCTACTATTGCAGGAAAGACTATATTGACGGACACCCGGTTATAGGACGAGGCAAGGCTATTATGGTTGAGTGCCCTATAACATCTTTCTTTACAGATTTTGACGGTTATGTGACATATGGAGCTTTCAGCGATTATCTGTACAAAAATTACGGTGATTATATAACACTCAGAGATGATGGTACATTTAGTTTATATGATGACGGAAAATATGTTATATACTTCAGTTTTGATTCAGATGCTGAAATATCTTCTTCAACGCTTATCGGCAGTGGAAACATAGTAATATGCGAGGAAGAGGAATATTACAGAGAAGGACTTTAATTCGGGAGGAACGTTATTATGAAAATGAACAAGGAATTTATACTTAAAAATCTTATGGGAATTATATGTGCTGTGATAATTCTTGCACTGTTTCTTCCCTTTATGTCGGTAAAGGCGGAGGTTTCTGTCGGAGGATTCGGCGGCGGAAGCACCGATCAGTCGATGAACGGCTTTTCGCTTGTGACGGACGGCGGATTTTTCGGCTTTGCGTTTATACTTTGCCTTGTGGCAGTAGCGGCAAGCTGTTATATCCCTCAGCTGAAGCCTTTCAGAAAGATTATATCCGCTATAGGCTCGGTGGCAGGTATCGTCTGCCTGTTCATAGCGCCCGGTTCGGCGGCATCGGCAGTAAATGCGGCGGCAGGCGGAGCGACCGCAGGCACGGGAGTATCCGCAAAGGTAGAGCTTAACTATCTTATAGGCTTCTGGATAATACTTATTCTTATGCTCGCCCTTATAGCAATGTCGGTAATACAGTTCTTAGGACTTAAGGGCAACAAGGTATTTGACGCAGTAAACTCAGCCGAAGATGAAAACGGCACTGCGGGCGTATCTCTGCCGTCAATAAACGCTGACGGAATAAAATCGGCGATAGGTTCAGTGAATGCCGACACCATAAAGAATATGGCACAAAGTGCCGCAGGAAGCATCGCAGGTGCGGCAGGAAATCTCAAGGATAAAGCGTCACAGGCGGCGGCAAATATTCAGAATCATTCAAGCACAGCGTCTGCAAAGAAGGAAGATCCGAAAGCGATAATGGAGCAGATAAAACAGCTTCACGAAATGAAAGAAAACGGTATACTGACGGAAGAAGAATTTACAGAAAAGAAGAAGGAGTTCCTCGAACGGCTGTAAGCGATTGAATTCCTGCCATAAATAGTGTATAATTATATATACTATGATATACACAAACGGAGGAACGGCAATGGGAAAAACGTCAAACTGCCTTAAAATGCTGCAGATTTTAAGCTCGGGCAGAGTGTATAAGGGGCAGGAGCTTGCGGAAATCCTTGAAACAAACGTCCGCAATATAGCCGAGTACCGCACAGAGCTTGAAATGGCAGGCTATTATATAGAGGGTATCCCCGGCAAATACGGCGGATACCGTCTGATAACGCAGAGCGTGATCCCTACGGTAAGGCTCAATGAAGCCGAACAGCGTGCGTTATCCTCCGGAGCGGAATATCTTAAGAGCCGCAACGATTTCCCTTACTCAAGCGATTATGAAAAAGCGATGGGAAAGGTCTTTGCGGCGGTAAAGCACGAACAGCCGCAGGAAATATCCGTTGCCAACCGTTTTCCGCTTGCCGTTGATGAGCAGGAGCTTAGCAGACGGTATGATACGGTGGCACAGTGCATCGCTCACAGAAAAGAGCTTGAGATGGATTATCTGTCGCTGTCAAACAAGGTGTCGCACCGCCGCTTCGATCCGTATAAGCTGTTTATGTATAACAATGCGTGGTTTGTGCTGGGGTATGATAAAAAGTCGTACGAGATCCGCTATTTCAAGCTGAGCCGTATTCAGTCAATGGTTGTCACGGAAAACCGCTTCACAGTTCTTGCAACATACAAGGAAAGCGACTATCTTGACGATTTCGGTATGAAAAAGAACGGCGAATGGTATGAGATAGTTATGCTGCTGCACGGCAGATATGCGATGCTCGCCCGTGAACGTATCTACGGCAGAAATCAGACGGTTACGCCGATAGACGAAGATACAACAGAGCTTCGTTGCACAATGCAGAATGAAGAGAATATTATGTGCTTTGTGATGGGGTTCGGAAGTCACTGCGAGGTCGTTTCACCGCAGTGGTTGAAAGATAGGGTGAAAGACGAGGCGGAGAATATATTAAAGCAAAGTACACGGTAATCCATATAATGTAAAAATCACCCGATGCTAAAATGCATCGGGTGATTTTTTACTACGGCGTTACGCCTTCATTATCAGTTTTACTCTGCGAAGCATTTTTCAGATATTTCTCTGCCTCCTGCACAGGCATAGGCTTTGCATAAAGATAACCCTGTGCCGTATCACAGCCGCAGTTTTCGAGGAACTGCGCCTGATCTGCGGTTTCAACGCCCTCAGCAATAAGTCCCAGACCTACGTCCTTGGACATTGAGATGGTGTGCATTATTATCTTCTTTCCACGATCGTTTGACATATGTGTCGAGAAGAATTCACGGTCGAGCTTCAGTACATCAAACCTTGTATCCTGAAGCGTGTTCAGCGAGGAGTAGCCCGAGCCGAAGTCGTCCATCAGCAGAACAAAGCCATGCTCCTTTATCTTTTCAGTCATACGCAGTGTTGCGTCATTTTCTATGCTTTCGGTTATTTCAAGCTCAAGCAGATGCTTCGGCAGACGATATTTATCAATAAGTCCGTCAAGGACATCAAGGAATGATTCATCGTCAAGGTTTGCACGGGAAACATTGACCGAGATCGGAAGCGGCGTGAAATGCCTGTCTATCCAGTCACGCAGTACCATGCAGGCACATTCCCATACATAAGCGTCCAGCTTTGTGATAAATCCGTTTTCTTCAAACAGCGGTATAAATCCGTCCGGGTATATCATCCCCTTTTCGGGACTTTGCCACCTTACAAGCGCTTCATAGCCGATAGCTTCGCCGCTTGATATGCTGAACTTCGGCTGCAGGTAGATGATAAATTCGTTGTTGTCTAATGCCTTTTTCATATGAGACTCGACAAACTTGCGTTCCTTTATCGCCTTCTGCATATTCTTGTTATAGAACGCAATGCTTTCAAGAGCGTTTTTCTTGATAGATTGTCTTGCCATGGCGGCACAGTCGCACATCGTTCTGACAGATACGCTCCTGTCCTCTATAAGATAAATGCCGAACACGAATTCATAGCTGTATTGACGGAAATTCTTCAGGCAACGCTGAAGCTCGGATATAACGGAGAGCAACCCGTCCTTATCTTTGTAAGGTGTCAGAAGTGTAAAGACGTCACCGCTCATTCTTGCTCCCATCTGCTGTTTTCCGCAGAAGTTGCTGAGCTGGCGGGATATGAACTGGAGCATTTCCGTTCCTGCGTCTTCGCCGTAGTTTTCGTTTATCAGCTTGAAACGCTTTATATCAAACTGCACAAGAGCAAATTTTGTGTCGGGGTATGCCGTGAGCCTTTGCAAAATCATATCGTGGAACATTATCGGATTATCGGTAGTGGTGTAATAATCCAGAATTTCTATGCTCATTATTTCGTTGATTTCAAGTGCCTTGATAGAACCGGCAATTTCCTCCATTTTACCGTCCCTGCCCGAAAGCTGTACATAAATACCGTACCATACAGGCTTGTCACCTTCGCACAGACGTATGTTTGCGGTCAATGAGGAATCGGTAATCTTATCGTCAAAGGAGTTCTTTATTTTACGGCAGAAGCTTTCATAGATGAGCTTGTCGTCGGGGTGTACCGCTCCGCTCAGCCATATCGCACGCAGAGGACCGACAGAGGAGGATTTAAGGCACTTTGGCGTGTGGTCGTTCTCAATGATGTACCACTTGAAGTTGAGATAGTCCATATAGAAGTAGGTGCATCTGTCAAACTGCGAGAATATCTCGTGTATTCTGCTGCGATAACCTTCAAGCACCTCATCGGGCTTTTTCTGAGCCTCGGGTACAGGCTGAAAGACGGGACCATGCTCGCCCTTCTTCATTCTTTTCTGCTCGTACATAAGCCGGTCGGTGCTTCGCATAAGCTCGTTTACGTCTTCAACACTGCTCACCGTGCCGTATGATCCGCCTACGCTTATAGACACATCATAAGGCTTTCCTGCACTGCGGTTGAACTTGTCGATCTCCGTCTGTATCTCACCGACAAGCCTTGACAGCTCACGCTGTTTATCGGTGTTATACGGCACTGTCAGTATAAATTCATCTCCGCCGAATCTGGCGCATATACCGTCTTTTCCGCAGCCTGTCTTTATAGCGTCAGCCACTGCCTTTATAGCTATGTCGCCCTCAGAGTGACCGTATGTATCGTTTATCTCTTTGAGCCTGTCCATATTGCAGGATACAAGGATAACATTACACTTTTCGTTTCCAAGCATAAGCTCGCTTATACGCTCAAAATATCCCTTTCGGTTATAGATGTTTGTAAGCGGATCTATCAAGTGCGTGAGCGAAAGCTCGTTGTTTGCGTTTCTCAGAAGATATTCTATGCGGAAGTTTTCAAGCGCCTGGTTTATAGATTCCACCAGTCGCTGAACATAGTAGAAGCTGCCGGGATTTACAAGAAGATCGTCCGCAACGGCGGCATAATAGCCTATGACCTGCTCCTGAAAATGCAGAGGGCAGAACATAATGGTATTATATCTTTTGATAAGATCGTTGAGATCGGGAAGAATCTTCTTTGCCGGATAATTTATCTTGTAGCTGTAATCGTTCCACATCCTTATGACGTGTGCGGTCATATTTTCGGTGAAAACGCTGTGATACGCTTTTGGTATGACGGGTGATTCTTTGGTCAGAAAATCATCGTTCAGGCACAGTGCCGCACAGTAGTTGAAATATCTGCCCATAGTTTTTGTCAGCTCGTCGAGCCTGTCGCAGTTTACTGTATGGGTACAAAGCGACGCCATCTTGCTCTCTGCGTCATAGAGGGCAAGATTATATTTATTCATATGCTCCAGCTTTTCATTGGTATAAGCTACGTCAAAGTCGCAGCAGCCACAGCTCTGACCGAGTATCACAGAGAAATGGATATGCTTGTCGGACGGTTTCTCACTGCCCTTGATATATCCGTATGCTGTATCGGCAATGGTTGTCGCAAGCTCATTTGCGTCCATCTGTGCGGTGGTAAGTCTGGTGGTGGAATAAATGCGCTCCTGATATATAGCGTCAAATCCCGTGACTATTATATCCTCGGGAATTTTCATACCGTGTTCCTCAAGAGCTTTCATTGCGGCGATAGCCATAGTGTCGTTTGCACATATTATAGCCTGAGGCATTTTTCTTCCGCACGCAATAAGATCCGAAATGGTCTTTTTTGTCGGCGCATCCCAGAAATCTCCGTAGCCGAGCATTGTTTTTTCGTTAAATTCAATATTGTGACGTGCAAGAACACGCTTGAAAGCCTCAATTCTTTCTTCTGAGAAGGAGTTGCCCTTTGTGCCGGCCATAAAAAACAGGTCGGTGCATTTATGCTCGGTTATGACGTGTTCCACTACCGACTCAAGCGACCTGCCGTAGTCGTATGTTATATTTGTACAGCCGTTGTGACTGCCGTCAAGCATTATTACGGGTATTTTTGCGGCGTGTGCATATCTTATGATCGTGTCGGTTATCCATTCGCTCTTTATAGTTTCGGGCATAATGACAAGAACATCTACAATATTGAGGTTAATAAGATGATAGACGCTTGCCTCTCCATTTGAATACGGTGTATCGTAATACATATCTGTAAATGCGTTGAATATCATAACCTTGAAGCCCTTCTTTATCAAAGCGTCCGAGGCTACTTTTGCAATATGCGCAACGTGGTCATTCTGCATTCCCGCAAGACATATCCCTGCTACTGCGTATTTATGAAATTTGCCGATGTACAAGCGTTTCACCTCCCGTCTGTATTTTTTCGTATTATATATAGGACAATTATACCATAAAATAGTATCAAAGTCAAGATTATAGTGGAACTTGCACAATTTTTTGCAAATTCAGCCGCCGTGTTTGTACAGGCTGTAATATTGCTTTAGGCGGGATATACCTGTTGTATTTTCCGCCAACGATAAAACGCTGTGAATTACAGGTTTTTTCATCTTTTACTTGCAAATGCCCCTTTACTTATGGTACAATAATAATATACTGCCGTAATAGCGAATTATCGCTTTACTATGATAAACTATCGGAAGATTAAGGAAGAATTAAATATGACCGGCGAACAGATAATGAAGGTTACGGGGATACTCCTGGAAAACCTTATCCCCACACTTAAGATTTTTGGCTTTACGCTGCTTTTTTCAATACCGCTCGGACTTATCGTTGCGGCACTGAAGATGTGCAGGTTCAAGCCAATATCGTGGCTTACAAATCTATACATACTCATAATGCGTGGAACACCGCTTATGCTCCAGATCATAGTTGTCTACTATGCACTGCCGTTTTTAAAGACGGCTACCAAAGGCTCGGGCGGATTTGTGGAAAGCCTGCTGAGCGGTGTTGACCCTGCCGCAGAGAGCTTTATGTTCACTATGGTAATTATCGCGTTCGTGCTGAACTATGCGGCATATTTTGCCGAGATATTCAGAGGCGGCATAGAATCTATACCGAGAGGTCAGTATGAAGCGGCGGCGGCTCTGGGAATGACAAAGGCACAGACGTTCTTCAGAATAATTCTCCCGCAGGTAATAAAGCGCATCGTTCCTGCATCATCAAACGAAGTAATTACGCTTGTAAAGGATACATCGCTTGCAAATGTCGTTGCTTACTCGGAAATAATGCTTGCGGCAAAACAGCAGATGATGAACTACAGCTCGCTTGTTCCGCTGTTTATTGCAGGTGTTTTCTATTTCGTAATGGCTACTGTGCTTACAGCGCTGTTCGGCTTTATCGAAAAGAAACTGAACTACTACAGATAAGGAGCAGGCGGAATGTCAATACTCAGTGTAAAGAATCTATCAAAGAGCTTCGGAAAGCTCGAAGTTTTAAACGATATTTCATTCAATGTGGAGAAGGGCGAGGTAATATCTATAATAGGTCCGTCGGGAAGCGGAAAATCAACGCTCCTGCGCTGTATAAATCAGTTTGAGAAGATAGACAGCGGCGAGTGCGAGATATGCGGCATCACTATGACAAGAAATGATGAAAACGGCAAGGCGGTATATGCCGACAACAAAACGCTCCACGATATAAGGCTTAAAATCGGTCTTGTATTCCAGAACTTCAACCTGTTTCCGCATATGTCGGTGCTTAAAAATATAACAGAGGCACCCGTCCATGTGTTAAAGCAGGATAAGGCACAGGCGGAACAGACGGCTATGGAGTTGCTCGGCAAAATGGGACTTGCGGACAAGGCAAACGAATACCCGTGCAATCTGTCGGGCGGACAACAGCAGCGTGTATCAATTGCAAGAGCACTTGCACTCAGCCCCGAGCTTCTTTTCTTCGATGAGCCGACATCTGCGCTCGACCCTGAGCTTACCGGTGAGATATTAAAGGTAATAAAGAGCCTTGCGGAAGAAAAGATGACTATGGTTATTGTAACTCACGAAATGCAGTTTGCAAGCGAGATTTCCGACCGTGTAATATTTATGGACGGCGGATATGTTATTGAGAACGGCACTCCCGACGAGGTATTCAACAACAGCCAAAACGAGCGTACACGTCAGTTCCTCGAAAGGTATCATTCCTGATATTACTTGACGATACCCGGCAATTATGATAAAATATCTTTTATACGTTTACGCACACAGTAATTATATGGAAGGAAACTAATATGAAGGTACTCCTGTTTTCAGAAGGTATGAACCTAATCAAAATATCCGGTCTTGGCAGAGCGATCATGCACCAGCAGAGAGCGATGGAGCTTAACGGCATAGAATATACGCTCGACCCTAAGGACAGCTACGATGTTGTTCACATAAACACGCTCGGACTGAAATCTAAGCATCTTGCGAAAAAAGCAAAAAAGGCGGGCAAGAGAGTGGTGTACCACGCTCACTCAACGCAGGAGGACTTCCGTAATTCGTTCATCGGCTCGAATCTTATTTCGGGGCTTTTCAAGAAGTGGATATGCAGCTGCTACCGCAGGGGCGATGTTATAGTGACCCCGACCGAGTATTCAAAGTCGCTGATAAGAGGCTATGGACTGACCGCACCGATTTATGCCGTATCCAACGGTATTGACCTTGCAAGATATGAGCCTAAGGAAAACGACAGGGAAGCATTCCGCAAAAAGTTCGGTTTAAAAGACGATGACAAGGTCGTAATCTCCGTAGGACTTTACTTTGAGCGTAAGGGACTTCTCGATTTTGTTCAGATGGCAAAGGATATGCCCGACTATAAGTTTATCTGGTTCGGCAAAACTCCGCTTTACAGCGTACCGCACAAGATAAGAAAGGCTGTAAAGACAAAACTGCCGAATCTGACATTTGCAGGCTATGTACAGCCCGATGAGCTGAAGCAGGCTTATGTCGGCTGTGACGTGTATATATTCCCTACCTTAGAGGAAACCGAGGGCATAGTGCTTCTTGAGGCACTTGCGGCAAAGGCAAACGTTATTGTTCGTGATATACCGGTATTCGACTGGTTGAACGGCGGTACGGATTGCTATAAGGCAAAGGATAAGGACGAATTCGAGCGTATGATAAAGGCAATCTATGAGGGCAAGCTCCCGTCACTGCGTGAGAACGGACGCAAGGCTGTTGAAAATATGGATATAAAGAAAATCGGCGAAAAGCTGGTGAAGATTTATAACGGTACCGCCGAGGGCGGAGATTGATAAAAGCGCCAAGATACTCTATTGACATAAAAACGGACACTCCCAAATGATATGCACCCCAAAAGTTAGACACATTTGGAGGTGCATATTTTTATGGGCAAA
>OKSN01000387.1_pt1 | contig 29440 bp, 27 predicted proteins | sample 1606191 | NCBI WGS metagenome assembly OKSN01 (sample SAMEA3879535, study PRJEB24766) | human gut metagenome | biome: human-associated habitat; feature: feces | place: USA | collected 1985/1987
AGCTAGTCTCTCTACGCCTGTTTAAATGCGTGCCTTATTCACTTACCACAACCTTACAATCCTTCTTAAAGCATGCAATTCCATACTTGATGAAATTGCGCATGCCATCCTGCTTCAGCTTATTCACATATGATTTTTTCTCAATCTGGTTCAGTGCCTCATCGCAGGCTGCATCCATATCGCCGTTTTCGGCATATTTAAGCTCTATCACGATGCCGGTTCTGTTGTTTGGAACTTCAACGAGGATATCGCTGTAGCCTGTGCCCGATTCGGTGTTTGATTTGATGAGCCAGCTTGCCTTGTAGCCAAGCAGACCAAGCAGTATACCGTGGTAGAAATTTTCTTTTTTATCTTTGGCAACTGCGGTATCCCTTATGCTTATTGTATTCCAGAGATAATCGCCAAAAAGCTCTTCTATTTTTTCGGTATCCTTATCCACAAATGCATTGCAGAATTGTTCAAGTGTCTTTCCGTCATTTGCGGTTGTATCGCTGAACCATTCGCGGATTTTTTTGATGAAAAGGTTTTTAATCTCGCGGTTTGGTATTGATAAACGTACCTTGCCATCGTCAGTCACGCCCTGCTTGGTCAGGTAACCGGTGGTAAAGAGTACACTCCATAGGTTTGCGATGCTTTTGTCGATTTCATCGTAGGTCAGCTCCTGGGATATTTCTTTTTCAATGTATTCGCCTGCTATCAGACGCTCAATCTCATCCTTGGTCTGGACATCGGCCTTGTCAATGAAGCTTCTGACCAGAGCATTTCCGCTTGAATTTGACCAGAAGTCCTGCGGCTTTGCAGTGGGATCTGCGCACAGGCTCTTGCAATATCTTATGACATCCCACGGGCAGTAGATATCGGTGTTGCCGAAATGATAGCCGTCGTACCATTCCCTTATATCTGCATAATGCTCTGAAAGATTAAAATACTTAAGTATTTCCTGAACTTCTTTATCTGTAAAGCCAAAGCACTCGTCATACATTGAATCCATGATTGAAACGACTTCAAAGTTGTTTAATCCTGTAAATATGCTTTCCTTCGATATGCGAAGACAGCCTGTCAAAATAGCAAACTGTAAGTAATCGTTGGTCTTTAGTGCCTGTCCGAACAAGCCTCGTATGAGAGAGACCATCTCATGGTAGTAGCCGTTCTGGTATGCCTTGTCGAGTGGCACATCGTATTCATCTATCAGGATGACTACCTTTTGGCCGTAATGCTTATATAAAAGCTGGGAAAGAAGCTTTAATGAAGCGGTAAATGTATCCTTGTCAAAAATAAACTTTCCCTTTTCTATATGAAGTAATCCTTTGAACTGTTCTTTTTCCAAAACTGTCAATTTATCACTTTCTGCCAAAAAGGAGAATTTGCTGATTTCATTTCCTATAATTCTGGAGAATACCTGAAATGCCTCATCATATGATAAACCCTCGACATCCTTAAGTGAAATAAATATCACAGGATATTTGCCCATATGCTCATCACAAAGAGATTTATTTTGTGAAATATATAATCCGTCAAACAGTGATTTGTCCGTGCCAATCTCGAAAAATGAGCGCAGCATGCTCATGCCAAGAGTCTTTCCAAAGCGCCTTGGACGGGTGAACAGCGTTACTTTACTCCAATTGTTTAAAGTCTGCTCGATAAGCATAGTTTTGTCTATATAATAAAATCCAGACCTTCGTATATCTTCAAAATTTTCGATTCCAACAGGCAGTTTTAATATTTCCATGTGAGTCTCCCCGGTTAAAATATGTTCGATACATTCACATATAGTATAACTGATTTTTAGAGGAATTACAATTTCTATTGACTATTTAAAACTGACCCTAAAATGAAAGTAATGTTGCCTAATACTTGAACAATATCATGGGGTTGTTTATAATGTAGTAAAAAGAAAATGGAGTTTTAATAAATGAAACCATTTACCGCAATATTACTTACAGGCATGATGATATTTACCCTTGCATCATGCGGCAAAAAAGCACAGGATACACCGACAAAGCCTGAAACAGAGACACAGGCTGTAGAGAAGGTCGAGATGCCTACGGAAACGGAAGCCGTGACAGAGGTGGTAACAGAGTCTGTAAAAGACACGCAGCAGGAAGAACAGACTGCCGAACAGCCGGACGAGGAGCAGAACAATTCAGGTGATAATAATTCCTCTTATCAGTATGTAGAAAGAGCATCCTATGAGAATGGAGAATCAGTATCACTAAATCCTTCATGGCAGTATGCAGACCATTCAGCGATAAATTCAGGCTGTGCGGTCATGTACAAGGCTACAGCAAACCGCAAAAACATAGTAGTAGGTGTCAATGCCGGACACGGTACAAGCGGAGGAACTTCGGTGAAGACACTTTGTCATCCTGACGGCTCTGCAAAGACCACAGGTGGTACAACAGGCGCAGGCGCAACAAAAGCAGTAGCAGTTTCAGGTGGTATGTCCTTTAATGACGGTACACCGGAGAGCTCTGTCACACTCCGTATGGCGCAGATATTAAAGGACAAGCTGCTTGCGGCAGGCTATGATGTGCTTATGGTAAGAGACGGAAGCGATGTACAGCTTGACAATGTGGCACGTACTGTCATCTGCAATAATGCGGCAGACTGTCATATTGCTCTGCACTGGGATGGCGACGGACTAAGCTACGATAAGGGCTGCTTTTACATATCAGTGCCGGGAGGCATAAAGGGAATGGAGCCGGTTGCATCACACTGGCAGCAGCATGATGCACTTGGGGCAAGCCTGATAGAAGGACTGCGCGCTCATGGAGCAAAGATAAACGGTAATGGCTCTATGGCAATAGACCTGACACAGACCTCATACAGTACGGTACCGTCAGTGGATGTAGAGCTTGGCAACGCATGCTCTGACCACAGCGATGCCACACTTGAAAATCTGGCAGACGGACTGGTGCAGGGAGTCGAGGGATATTTCTAGAATATAAAAAGTTACTGTTGTTTTTTTGATGTGTATTGGCACTAAACTAAAGTTTGCAAAAACAACTGAATAATAGTAAAATGTCATACATGCGAGTATATTATTACGAAAACGAGCTGGAGGACGAGTTTTCCTCTGCTTCAATCAAGGCAAAAAAGATAGACGCAGACTATGACTACAGTATGGATAGTGCAGGAAGGCGATTTCTGCACTTCTTTTACATTTGCTGCAAGGAATAATAAGCCGGTGCTTCCGGTGTTTATCACTATGAGTGACAGCGATGTAATCGATGCAGATGGTTTTTATGTGCAGGAATACACAGTGCATTTCTGTGAGCCAATCTATCCGGATCCGTCAAAGAAGCAGGCGGATTCATAGAAACGGTACAATAGATATAGAAAGGGAATATTATGACAGACAACAAATCCGGGGAGATACTCATAATAGAGGACGACAAGGACATCAATGATCTGCTTGCGACAGCGCTTTCAAAAGCCGGATATAGGACAAGGCAGGCATGGTCAGGCACAGAGGGAGAGCTTTTGCTTAAGCTGGACAGGGAAGCTTATGCGCTTGTGCTATTGGATCTGATGCTTCCGGGGCTTTCAGGGGAGGAGCTTCTGGCACGGATACGGCAGATGGATGCGTCAATTCCAGTGATAATCCTTACGGCAAAGGATGAGCTGGATGAGAAAATCAATCTGCTCGTGGCAGGCGCTGATGATTACATCACAAAGCCGTTTGAGATAAAGGAGGTCGTTGCCAGAGTGGCTGTGCAGCTGCGTCATGCGGTGGCAGATGTGCCTTCAAAGTCGGGCAAGGCAGGAGAAAACCAGACAAAAGCAGAAAATGATACCGGACAGGGAGATACTACAAATACATACATAGCGGGACCCGTTAAAATAGAGCACAGACAGCTTGTGCTCGATCGGATTTCAAGACAGCTTTATGTAGCTGATAATGCTGTTGACGGCATCACAAAGCAGGAGTTTGCCATACTCGAGCTTCTCATGGCGCATCCCAGACAGGTGTTTGCCAAGGAGGACATATTTGAATATGCCTGGGATGAGCCGTATATTGGCGAGACAAAGACTCTTGATGTGCACATCAGCAATATCAGAAAGAAGATAAAAAAGCTGACCGATGACGAGTACATAGAGACTGTGTGGGGCATAGGCTACAAAATGAAAGAGTAAAGGTAAACAAGCTTTACTCTTTTTTTACTTTTTGTTAGCGATGTATTAGGATTTTACATTTATATTATGATTAAAGGGTTGCTAAGGAATACATAGAGTTCTTTTACCCTCACTATTATATTATGCAAGAAAAGGAGATTTGGTTGTGAGTGAAATATTATTGCAGACAAAGGCACTGACCAAGCAGTATGGACACCAGAAAGCGGTTGACAATGTGGATATCCACATCAAAAAGGGTGCAATCTATGGATTTATCGGCAGAAACGGTGCCGGCAAGACTACCTGTATGAGAATGATCGGTGGTCTGGCAAAGCCGACAAGCGGAGAGATATCCATGTTTGGATACTCTGGAAAGGATTTGTCAAAGGTACGCTCAAGAGTGGGCTGCCTGATTGAGGCACCGGGTGTATATCCAAACATGACGGCGAAGGAAAATATCGAGATGAAGTGCCGTCTCTTCGGCATCAGTAAAAAGGGCTATGCAGAGGGCATACTTGATAAGGTAGGTTTGTTAAATGTGGGAAAGAAAAAAACAAAGAATTTTTCACTTGGTATGAAGCAAAGGCTTGGAATCGGCATGGCGCTGGTTGGAGAGCCTGACCTTTTAGTGCTTGATGAGCCTATCAACGGACTTGATCCACAGGGAATTGCAGAGGTGCGTGATACGATTCAGAATCTGTGTGCACAGCAGGATATGACTGTGTTTATTTCAAGCCATATATTGGAGGAGCTTTCAAAGCTTGCCACAGATTACGGCATTATAAATAATGGAGCCCTGCTTCAGGAAATTACCAGAGAGGAGCTGCTTTCCAAGTGCAGTGAGAAGATTACACTGACAGTGGACAATCCAAATAAAGCAGTGCCTGTGCTCGATAAGATGGGCTTTGTGCACTACATGATAGTGGACAAAAATCATATAGATGTCTATGAGCGCCTGAATGATAGCGCCGCCTTAAATACAGCGCTGGTCACAGCAGGAGTTTCGGTGGCACAGCTAGCGGTCACAGGAATGGAGCTTGAGACATATTTCCTTAGTATCACAGGAGGTGCGACAAATGTTTAATGCGGTAAGAATGGATATTTACAGACTGATACATACAAAGTCAGCTTATGTTATACTGGTAATAGCTATGGCACTCGCAATAGCTATGAGCGGTATGACAGCTCTTGTCAGAAGCATGGCGGCAGAGAGCATCGTGGAAACAACTGATGAGGTCACTATGGTAAGTGAGTCAGACAGTGAGATAGCAGATGAATACGATACAGCATCAGCGGAATCGTCAAATGGACCAACGGCAACAGTCGGGCTTGAAATGGATGAATCCGACATGTCAGATGAGGTGCCGACCATAGCCGATATGGTTGAAAGCGATATAGCAGGTCTTGACCTGGCACTTTTACTTGCGATATTTACGGTGCTCTTCTCAACAGCAGACTTAAACAGCGGCTATATAAAGAGCGTAGGCGGACAGGTGAAGTGCCGTGGAGTGCTGCTGTTTTCAAAGATGATAGCGCTTTCGGTATTTACACTTGTGGCTATGGCACTTGATGTGATTGTACAGTGTATTGCGACTCCGCTGTTTTTACATGGAGCAGAATTCGGAGATGCAGCAGACTTATTTAAGATGATTGGCAGCCAGTATGTGGTCACACTTTTATTTGTATATTTTGTCATGGCAATGGCAATCATTATAAAAAACAATGTAATCAGCATGATTATCGCTGTGTGCATGTGTACAGGTATCTTTACACTGATTTTCAGTGGAATCAATATACTTATTGAAAAAATCGGAGCAAAGAACTTTGATATAAATGATTATCTTATTGTTAATCAGATTTCTGAGCTTGACCTGAGTGCATCCGCAAAGACAGTAGGCGGTGCATTTGCGGTAGCCGCTGTGTGGGCAGTGGTGTCACTGATTGCAGTGTATGGTGTGTTTAAACGCAGGGATATATAATGTGTTTTGAATGAGGAATAAAACATGATTTGGAAAATACTGACTGTAATACTTGCAGTTTCGGTAGCTGTCTTAATAGCTGTGCTCGTAAAAATAAGGGCACAGCTTCGTGACATTAATGAACAGCTTGATTTTTTATGCGAAAAGGATACAAATATGCTCCTTTTAACCGATACCAACATGGCTGATATCGGAAGGCTTAAGGAGCGTATAAACAGATTTTTAGAGCAATGGCACAGGCAGCGTGAGGCAGCAGCGAAAAAGGAGCAGATGATATCTGACACGTACACAAACCTGTCGCACGATATCCGCACTCCGCTTACCTCGCTGGACGGCTATTTTCAGCTGCTTAGGGATGAGACTGACAAGAGCGCGCAGGAGCATTATATAGATATCATCCAGGAGCGCATCACAAGCCTCAAGGATATGCTCGAGGAGCTTTTCATGTTCACAAAGCTTAAAAATGACAGCTTCAAGCTAGAGCTGTCTAATTGCTGTGTCAGCAGACTTTTAAAGCAGACAGTGTTTTCGTATTATGAGGAGTGGAAAAAGCAGGGCATTGAGCCGTTGCTTGATATATGTGAGGATACGATATTTATCACTGCAAATGTGCAGGCGCTCAGGCGGGTGTTTCAGAATGTGATAAAAAATGCACTGGTGCATGGACAGAATAGCATCTGCATACAGATGAAGCAGCAGGATTCGTGCAATTGCAGGACTTCAGATGATGAGCGTACTTCAAAAAATAGGATTGTCCATATTTTGGTTTCAAATGATGTAAAAAATCCTGATGATATAGACGTGGACAAGGTGTTTGAGCGTTTTTACAAAGCCGATGAGGCTAGGAGCATATCATCGAGCGGGCTTGGGCTTTCGATTGCAAAGGAACTTGTGGAGAGAATGGGCGGGAGTATTGAAGCAAGGCTTGAGGGGAAGCGGTTTGTTGTGGAAATACAGTTTGAATGTGAATAGTTCACTTTTGTAATGTGATAAATGATATTGACACACATGAAACAAAATGATATACTGTCAAAGTGTTTGCGGGCATGGCGGAATTCTTGACAATTGAACTGCTAACGTTCAATTGTAGGCAGATGCGCTACTGTACGCGGCATATATATGCGGGCATGGCGGAATTGGCAGACGCGCTAGATTTAGGTTCTAGTGGGAGACCGTGCAGGTTCAAGTCCTGTTGCCCGTACTGTTTACAAGGGTTTCAGAGGTTTTTATTACTTCTGAAATTCTTATTTTTTTATCATTTTTCCTATACGAAAGGATACCACAATGCAGGCTTACAAGGATTTAGTAAAAGCACTTCCCGGCTTAAAAGAGGATATGCCACGCGCATTTTACATGCTCGCAGAACTCTTTGATTACGGTTCATTTGATATATGCAGAAGTGACGACAAATATATAATCCCATATATCATGAATGACGCGGTGGAATGCTATCTGACTGTGGAAAATGCAGTGTTAAAGGGCGATTATCATAGCGAGGAAGAAATTATTTCGGCATCGTTGGTTTTAGGAAGTGAAAAAGGTTATGGACTCATTCTTCACCAGCAGGACAATGTGATGACACTCTGGTTTGATAATTTGCATGTGCATGAGGCATGCTTTAAATACCATGAAATAGGACATTTCTGGGTAAAGGGACAGGAGCAGTGGCGCATGCTTGTATATATGGTAGGAACCATCGCGGACAAGTATATGTACATGGGAAAGGAATACTGCAACGAGACAGAATGCTTTATCCAGAGCCTTATTTACTTTGCACCGTTTCGCAGATGGACACCGGTACCCGGCGATTTGATGGAGTATCATTTTCCGGCCCGTGTAGAGGGAATAGACATTATGGAGGAGCTTTGCAGGGAGGTTTCGGACATTGATTATCTTAAGCTCATTGCACGCTACAGGGCAAATCCATGTGAGAAAACGGAAAAGCTTTTGAGTAGACATTTAGCCGATGCAAAAAGAGTACCGCTTTATCAGTATATTTATAAGCTTGTGATAAAGGCATCAAAGGATTATCCGGAGAGAAATTACGGAAATCAGATAAATGAACGCATAAAAGAAAAGCGTAAAGCGCTTGAAAAGGAGCTGCTTCAAAAGGGATACACCGGAAAATACCCTGTGTTTTCCAAGAAAAATACGACTGTGCGTGTAATGGAGGAACAGCCCTACATCACAGCAATTCTCGAGTGGGATGATTACAAATATAAGCAGCAGCTTATGATTTCTGAGTGCAGTTCAAAAAAGTATGATGGAATTAATGCTGGATTTTTTAAAGGAATAGGCAGACACGGACGCATTGTGCAGGTGTAGATACACATAAAACAAAAGCCACGGAGCAATCCGTGGCTTTCATAATACGCTTATTACAAGGATGGGCTTGAGAAGACTCGAACTTCCGACCTCACGCTTATCAGGCGTGCGCTCTAACCGGCTGAGCTACAAGCCCTTGTGTTTTGCACAAAACGTATACTACAATATTTTTGGCGAGAAGTCAAGAGTTTTTTAGAGGTTTTCTCCATTTGTTTTATTTTTCGGATAATCGTTTGAGTGTGCACTAATGACCTCATTAATCCAGTCTACACACTGTTTTTTACCGTCATCTGTAAATGGAAAGGTATTGTCAGTTTTTTTGCTGTCGTCAGTCAGGTCAAAAATATACGGCCCCGGCCATATCCATGCATGAAAGATTGGCTCACCCTTTTCCTCGGGAGTATCCTCGGTGGCTTCCTTTATGACTGGCTCCTCACGCTTTATGAGAAAGCGCATGCCGTTCATCCAGCCAGTAAAGGTTGTTTTTTTATAGTAGTTGAGATTGAGTGCATCGTCGTATGTAAGCATAGGTGGCTCCTTGATATATAATGATAAGTAATTATACACCAAATACCCATTTAATGCCAGAATAACGCCGGTACTTAACAATTCAAAGCAATCATGCGCTGAAAATTAATATTTTAATGCAAAAATAAAAATGAATAAAAATGTATAAATAACGATTATAGACTGCATAAACTGCCCTTATTAATGAGTATTATAAAAATATGACTAATTTTTATGCAAAAATAAAAATAATATAGGAAAATATATCCAATTGACAAAGTATGATTTCTGTGTATAATAAAAAAGAATTGTTCGCGTCAGAACGACAGTTGTATCAGACAGCAAGATTAGGGAGTGTGTAATGACAATGAGGTCATTCGCACTTTTTTGCGTATTAGACAAAATACTTTGACGTGGTGCAGTGATAATGCTTTAAAAAATCAAAATAATGCATTATCGATACAAATCCAAGAGGGAGAGAAAAATATGGGTAAGTACATTGTAAAGAGAGTTATTCTCGCGATTTTTACAATCTTCATTATCAGTCTTATTACATTCTTTGCCATGAATGCAATTCCGGGTGGTCCATTCAATTCGGAGAAGGCAAAGAGTCCGGCGGTAATGAAAGAGCTTGAGGCACGCTACGGACTGGATCAGCCACTTATAGTCCAGTACAAGAACTACATGGCAGGCGTGCTGCACGGAGATTTCGGTGTTAGTCTTAAGACAGACCGTCCGATCTCAGATATCATTGGGGAGAGCTTCCCGATTTCAGCGAAGCTTGGACTCTTAGCGGCGCTCACTGCGATAGTATTCGGAGTGGTGCTTGGTTCGATAGCAGCGCTGATGCGAAACAGGTGGCCGGATCGAGTTATAGTATTCTTCGTCACACTGATTACGTCGATGCCGTCATTTGTCATCGCTACGTTATTACTTTATTTCTTCTGTATAAAGCTTGGCGTGGTGCAGGCCTTCAGCTCAGGAAGCAACATGATATTACTTCCGGTGCTGTCACTGTCACTTTCACCGATGGCATATATTACAAGACTTACAAAGACTTCAATGCTTGATGCACTCGGACAGGATTACATCCGTACGGCAAAGGCCAAGGGTGTACATCAGTACAAGATTATATTTGTACATGCGCTTCGTAATGCGCTCATTCCGGTCATCACATATGTGGGACCTATGATTGGTGGTATCCTCACAGGTTCAATGGTTATTGAGAGTATTTTCAATATCGGAGGACTCGGTTCCAAGTTCGTAAGCTGTATCACAAACCGTGATTACACAATGATTATGGCTACAACGCTTTTCCTTGCTGTCATCATGGTAGGCGCGAACCTCATTACAGATATTGTATACAAAGTGATTGATCCACGTATTAAGCTTGATTAAGGAGAGATAAAGATGAAAGATAATATGAAGAGAGCTCCTTTCTCCACACAGATTGACCTTAGCAAGTTCGATATGAAGGATTTTGCCAAGGCATCAGATGAAGAGAAACGCCAGCAGGAGGTTATGGGTGAGTCAACTACCTTCTTTAAGGATGGTCTTAAGAGACTCCGTAAAAATCCACTGGCTATGGGTTCTATTATAGTTTTGGTTTTACTTATTTTGGTTATTCTTCTGGCACCAAAGATTGTGCCTTACGGCTATGCAGATATCGTTAAGGGTGCACAGAACTTAGGACCTTTCCAGTACAGCGATGCTGAGCAGGCACAGATTGATGCAGGTGAGAAGCTGTTCCCACACATTTTTGGCACAGATGAGCTCGGAAGAGACTATTTTATCCGTGTTGTTTACGGAGCTCGTGTTTCGCTGGGAGTCGGTGTGTTTGCATCACTGCTTGTGCTTATAATCGGTATCATTTACGGTTCCGTATCAGGCTTCTGCGGTGGCAAGGTAGATATGGTTATGATGAGAATAGTAGATATCATTTATTCATTGCCGGATATGCTGCTCATCATTTTACTCGCAGTTGTATTAAATGAGGTGCTGACACCTGTAATAAAGGGTACAGTGCTTTCAAAGCTCGGTGTCAACATGATTGCACTTTTCATAGTGTTTGGATTGCTTTACTGGGTAGGAATGGCAAGACTTATAAGAGGTCAGATTCTTACCATCAAGCAGAATGAGTACATTCTCGCAGCAAAGTGTATCGGAACATCATCAGCCCGCACTATCAGAAAACACATTTTACCGAACTGTCTGTCAGTAATCATCATTACTACAGCGCTTCAGATACCATCAGCCATCTTTACTGAGAGTTATCTGTCATTTATCGGACTTGGTGTTTCGGCTCCTATGCCTTCACTTGGTTCGTTGGCAAATACAGCGCGTGGTGGACTCCAGAGTTACCCATTGCGTCTTATTTTTCCGGCGCTTACGATTTGTATCATTGTTCTTACATTGAATCTTATCGGCGACGGCTTAAGAGATGCATTTGACCCTAAATTATCGAAATAGTAAGGAGTGAGTAAGATGGAAGATAATAAGTTTGTTCTTGAAGTATCTGATCTGCACACTACCTTCAAGACCGATAACGGAGACGTATCAGCTGTAAACGGTGTCAGCTTTAAGCTTGAGCCGGGAAAGACTCTTGGAATCGTAGGAGAGTCGGGCTCAGGAAAGTCAGTTACAGCATATTCAATCATGCAGATTCTTGCTGAGAATGGTGCCATCACAGGCGGCTCAGTAAAATATAAGGGTGAGGATATCACCAAATGGAACAAAAAGAAAATGGCAGATTTCAGAGGAAAATGCTGCTCAATCATTTTCCAGGATCCTATGACATCGCTTAATCCGGTATTTACGGTAGGCTACCAGCTTGAGGAAGCAGTGCTTCTTCATACAGATCGTACAAAGAAGGAAGCAAAAGAGCGTGCTATAGAGATGCTCACACTTGTAGGAGTAAATGAGCCTGAGAAGAGAGTAAATCAGTATCCTCATGAGCTTTCAGGTGGTATGAGACAGCGTGTCATGATAGCTATGGCATTAGCCTGTGAGCCGGATATCCTTATCGCAGATGAGCCGACAACAGCTCTTGATGTGACTATCCAGGCACAGATTCTTGAGCTTATGCAGTCACTGCAGGAAAAGCTCGGCATGGCAATCATCATGGTTACACATGATCTGGGTGTCATTGCTTCAATGTGTGATGAGATCATAGTTATGTACGGCGGCCGTGTGTGTGAGAGAGGAACAGCAGATGCCATATTCTACAGCCCGGCGCATGAGTACACAAAGGGACTGCTTCGTTCAATCCCTACAAAGACCAATTCAAAAACCAGGCTTGTTCCTATCGGGGGCACACCAATCAATATGCTCAACATGCCAGAGGGCTGTGCATTCTGCCCTCGCTGTGATGCCGCTATGAAGATATGTCTCACCGAAAAGCCGGAGGAAATCTGGGTTGGAGAGGATCATCTCGCATCATGCTGGATGAATATTAAGAATATGATGGAGGAGGGAAAATCAAATGAGTAATGAGACAAATAACAACGAGTACCTGCTCAAGGTAGACCATTTGAAGCAGTATTTCCCTGTTCATGACGGATTTAAAAAGATGGAATTAAAGGCAGTCGATGATGTGTCATTTGCCATAAAGCCGGGTGAGACGCTTGGACTTGTTGGCGAGTCAGGCTGTGGAAAGACAACCGTAGGACGTACTCTTTTACGTCTGTATCAGCCTACAGCAGGACGCATTGAGTTCGACGGCAATGTATTGTTTGACAGTGAGAAGAAGATAGATGTGGATATGCATCCTTACCGTAAGCAGATGCAGATGGTATTCCAGGATCCGTATTCATCACTCAACCCTCGTATGACGGTTGAGGATATCATTGGAGAGCCTCTCGATGTGCACAAGCTTTACAGTAGCAAGAAAGAGCGCCATGAGATGATTATGGATCTCATGGAGACAGTTGGATTAAACGCAGACCATGCCACACGTTATGCACATGAGTTTTCGGGTGGACAGAGACAGCGTATCGGAATAGCAAGAGCGCTTGCAGTAGATCCGAAGTTTATCGTATGTGATGAGCCGGTATCGGCACTTGATGTTTCAATTCAGGCCCAGGTAGTCAACATGTTTGAGGATCTGCAGAAGGAGAGAGGGTTATCATACCTGTTTATAGCGCACGATCTGCTTGTAGTGCAGCATATCTCTGATAGAATAGCTGTTATGTACTTAGGTCATATGATGGAGCTTGCAGATGCGGATGAGCTGATGGACAATCCAATCCATCCGTACACACAGTCGTTGCTTTCAGCGGTTCCGATCCCGGATCCTGAGACTGCCAGACACAGCAAGCGAATCGTGCTTGAGGGAGATGTTCCTTCGCCTCTTCGCATGCCTAGCGGCTGTCCATTCCGTTCGCGTTGTAAATATGCGACAGAACAGTGTGCAGCAGCACGTCCGGAGCTTACAGACAGAGGAAACGGACATATGGTTGCATGCTTCAACCGCTAATATAAGGTTTTTACCGGCATATAGCTTAAGCCACATGTGCCGGTTCTAACATAAATTTATTTTTCATATTAATTAATTAGGAGGAAGAAAGATGAAAAAGAGATTAGTAGCACTTACTCTTGTTGCAGCTATGGCACTTGGCATGACTGCTTGTGGAAGCAAGAGCGAGGGCAAAATATCTACTAACGACACATCTGCTAACGGCACTTCTCATACTGCTGTATCAGCAGGCGTAGACTGGACAAGCTATGACGAGTTAGTAGATTCTATCCGTACAGAAGCAGATCTTGCAAAGCGTGCAGAGATGATGCACCAGGCAGAGGATATGCTTATGGATACATGGTGTGTTATTCCACTTTACTACTACAATGACCAGTATATGCTCAAGGATTATGTCACAGACGTATACTCAACAGTAGAGGGTATGAAATACTTCTACAATGCAAAGAACACAAAGAATGCCGGAAAGTTAAACATCTTCATGGCATCAGAGCCTGATCATATCGATCCTGCATTAAACAGTACTGTTGACGGCGGATGTCTTGCAGTAAACAGCTTTGAGGGTCTTATGCGTTACAACGCTGAGGGCAAGCTTGAGCCTGCATGTGCAGAGAGCTATGAGGTTTCAGAGGATGGCCTCACATACACATTCACAATGCGTGACGGTCTTAAGTGGTCAAATGGTGATGAGCTTACTGCAAAGGATTTCGAGTGGTCTTGGAGGAGAGCAGCAGATCCTAAGACAGCTGCAGATTACAGCTACCTTTGCGCAGTATTCGCAGGATATGATGATACAAAGGGTCTTGCTGCTGATGATGTAGTTGCTTCTGATGATGGAAAGACTCTTACAGTCAAGCTTAAGGCAGTTACACCATACTTCCTTGACTTATGTGCATTCCCATTCTTCTTCCCTGTAAACCAGAAGTCAGTAGAGGGAAATGATGACTGGGCAAACGATGCAAGCGACAAGTTCGTTACAAACGGTGCATTCACACTCAAGGAGTGGAAGCATGATTCAAGCATGACATATGTTAAGAATCCTAACTACTGGGATGCTGACAATGTAACAGTTGATGAGATGAACGTAATGCTTACATCTGATGATGTTTCAGCTTACACAGCTTACCAGAACGGTGACCTTGATTTCATCGATACAGTTCCTACAGCCGAGATTGAGGCAGCTAAGAAGACAAGCGAGTTCTACACAGTTGACAACCTTGGAACATACTACGTAGGCTTCAACATTAACTCTAAGCTCTACTCAGAACTTGGATTAGATGCTGACCAGGCTAAGGTATTCAGAAAAGCAATCTGTCTTCTTATCGATCGTCAGTACATTATCGATACAATCGCCCAGGGCGGACAGAAGATTGCCACAACATTTATCCCAGAGGGCGTTACAGATGGTAACGGTGGCGAGTTCAAGAACAAAGATTACTACGGCACAGATTACGATAAGAACTTTGAGGAGGCTAAAGAGCTTCTTGCTTCTATCGGATTATTAGATGAGAGCACAGGTCAGGTAAACCAGACTGTCGAGTTCTCATACCTTGTAAACAACTCAGAGTCAAATGTAAAGATTGGTGAGGCTATTCAGGCAGATCTTTCAAAGGTAGGTATCAACTTAAAGGTTGAGCAGCAGGAGTGGAACGTATTCCTTAACAGCCGTAAGGACGGACAGTTTGATTTCGCCCGTGAGGGATGGCTTATGGATTACAACGATCCAATCAACATGCTTGAGATGTTCACAACAAAATCAGGTAACAACGATATGCAGTTCGGTCGTTAATCTGATTTTGCTATCATAACAAAGCCGCTCGTGCCATTTGCACGACGATGCGAATAACATGCAGAGTATATAGGAAGTCATACAGCTATTGTATGGCTTCCTTTTTTGCGATTAAAGTAGGCTTTTCAGAGCGAAAAAAGGCTCTTTAAAAAAATATGATAATGGTGTAGAATTGTTATTATATAGTTTTAGAATGATGTTTGAGGGTGTGTGATGATTTTAGGACTAAGTGATACGGAAAAGAAATTTAAGACAGCAATGGATACGGCAGGTGCCGACATGACAGTGGTCAACAGCTGGCTTAAGCTGTATGTCAAAACCAAAAAGAATTCCTCCGGTGTTGCAAAGCGCTATTATGGCGTGAAGACAGGCTTAAGCAGCCTGCTTTCAGATTTAAAGGAGCTTGAGCAACAAGTTATCGGGTATTGTGAGCTCACAGGAACCGACCGGAAGCACTTTGGAGAGCTGATAAAGGCTTGCAAAGCGAAAAGCGGCATGTTTGACGATGAATTTTTAATCAGCAAGGTGGACACGGATTTTCACACGACTCTGGATTCTGTTGTAAAGCAGGGGGAGAGATATCTGTCATCCTTTGACAACGGTATCATTTTACAGAGTGAGATAGAGAATCTGATACACCTGACAAATGAGGGGCTTGAAAGGAAAAAGCCTGATTTGTTTGCTCTGTCATATTTCTATCTGGGGCACAGCAACAAAGAGCTTGCAGAGCTAAATTTCACACAAAAGACTAAGAGAGTGCATGAGATATATTACGAGGAGTTCTGGAAGGATATATTAAAGCAGCTTGAGGCATGTGTGAAGCAGGCTGAGGCCATAAACGATAAGTATGAGGGCACGACAGACCGGCGCACGGCAAGGATACTGTCGGAGCTTAATCCGCTGCTTGTGGGTGTTACAAAGCAATGGGAGCCGGAACAGACAGCAGAATACATACTGCGCGATATGTGCAGGATATTCAGGGATTGACATAGAAAATGCAGATTGATAAAGGAGCAGAATATGGATGTTATAATTTGGGCAATTATCTTAGGAGCTGTTTTTTACATTAACAAAAAATCAAAGAGCGCAGGCAGTAAAAACACGCAGCCAAACAAACCGAGACCGCAGCAGAAGCAGATACAGCAGAAATGGAACAGCATGCAGAATACAGTTCAGTCGGGTATGAATGCATTGAACCAGACATATCAGCAGAAACCACAGCCACAGATGCAGCAGAGAGCACATCAGCCTCAGAGACCACAGATGCAGCAGAGAGTACAGCCACAGCAGAGCAATCCGGATATAGTGCAGAGAGCCGTGAAAAATAACGCACGCTTTGCGGATGATACGACACAAAAAGAGCTTGAGACTATGCACGGACATAGCGAGGCACAGCAGAGGCTGGCTCAGGAGCACTCAAGAAACTGCCAGACACTGCATACCAAAGCGGCAGACGGTGCAAAGATTATAGAGGCTGAGACACAGAGCATGTTTGGCAGTGTTGAGGATCTGATTGCCATGGGATACAGCGGCAATCTGGAGTTTGAGAGAGATTTCCTTGGGGAAGGCTTAGACATGATTAACAACTTTTAAATAATAGGAAAAGAGGCAGAAATGATGGACAGAACACCAAAGCCCGGAGAGCTTTACAGGCACTTTAAGAATAAGCTGTATCAGATAGTTACAGTGGCAACACATTCAGAGACAGGGGAAAAGCTTGTGATTTATCAGGCTTTATATGATGATTTTGGGATATACGCCAGACCACTCGACATGTTTGTAAGCGAGGTGGACCATGAGAAATATCCTGATGTGAAGCAGAAATACAGATTTGAGAAGATCACACTTAAGGATAAGCCGGAGGATATGTCGGGAAAGAGTATCTCTTTGAGCACTAATGCGATTGCAGCTAATGCACCTGAAGCTGTGAGTGTTCAGACACAGGCATGTTATGAGCCGGCACCGGATGCAGATGAAGGCCAGGCACCGGATCCGCGTTTGCTGGAGTTTCTTGATGCGGATACCTTTGAAGAGAAGTACAATATACTTATTTCAATGAGGGATATCATAACCGACCGCCTTATAGATGACATAGCGGTGGTTATGGATGTTGTAGTTCCTGAGGGCCCATTGCAAAAGCGGTATGATGATTTAAAGAATACGATAAAGACCAGGCAGTACTATGAATTTTCCAATCGGCTCAGATAGCTGTTGTGATATTTGCCGGATTCAGTGACATCCTCGCCAAACCAGTCAGGCGCTGTGAATTCATTTGCTGCGTCGACAGAGTCGAATTCAACCTCCACAAGTGTAAGAGGAGCCAGATCACCATCAAATACATCAAGCTCTGCGGTCAGGCCACCGTCAAGAGGTATGAGATAGCGTGTCTTTTCGATGAGACGACCGTCAATCTTTTGGACAAGATGGTCGTAGGCTTCTTTTGTGAGAGGAAGATTGTACTCCTCGCGCACCATAAGACCGGCTCCCTTGTATGTCATATAATAGCTGTCATTTGAGCGTCTGACTCTGACAACAGGCGAGGTGCACAGATAGCCCTGGGCGATTTTTTTGCTCGCGTAGCTGTCTAAATTGGAAGGAAGCTGTTTAAGTAAGTATTTTCTTTCGATTTCCATGGTATATCCTTTCAGGTTACTGGTAGATTTATAGTTACGGTTTATATTTTTGTTTTACCCTCATATCATTTATATATGATTATAATGACCGGTATTTAAAAATTCAAGGACGAACCGCAGATTTTTATAGTATTATCAAAGAAAAATAAAGGAGAAAAATATGATTAAAGTAGGAATTTTTATGGCAGACGGCTGTGAGGAGATTGAAGGACTTACAGTAGTCGATATAGTTAGAAGAGCAAAGCTTGAGATTGAAACCATATCAATCACGGAAAAAGCCGAGGTAACAAGCTCTCATCAGGTGACATTTAAGACAGATACCACAAAGGCACAGGCTGATTTTGACAGCTACGATGCAATCGTACTGCCGGGAGGCATGCCGGGTACATTAAACCTTGGCGCGGATGAGACTGTAGTAAAGACAATTAAGAGATTTGCCGCTGAGGGAAAGCTTGTTGCAGCGATATGTGCAGCGCCTAGCGTGCTCGGTGAGAATCATATACTTGAGGGCAAAAAAGCTACCTGTCATCCGGGCTTTGAGGAAAAGCTGCTCGGTGCACAGTGGCTTGAGCAGCCTGTAGTTGTGGATGGCAATGTGATTACAAGTCGTGGAATGGGAACAGCTATTGCGTTTGCACTCGAGCTTGTCAGGTACTTCACAGACGATGCCACAGTAGAGCATATTCGACAGGGACTGGTATACTAATACAACGTTCAGCAAATAATCATATTATTAGTATTATAACAAAAGAGGTCACACACCAACCCCATGGTGCGCGGCCTCTTTTTATGCTTGCATTTGAAGCGTACATTTGAAGCCTGCTATTGCAGAGCTTATTTCATCTGCTGCTCCTGCTTCATGATCATCTGCTTGACCATCTCGCCACCGATTGAACCGGCCTGCTTAGAAGTAAGGTCACCGTTGTAGCCCTCTTTTAAAGGAACTCCAAGCTCTGAAGCAACCTCTTCCTTGAAACGGCTCATAGCCTCTTTTGCCTCCGGTACAGAAGCCTTTTTACTACTTGATGCTGCCATAATGCAATACCTCCTTTTAAAACGTTATACACAAGCTGTATGTGTATGGAAATATTATGCCGTAAAATGACAAAAATATGTTTTGGTATTGCTGACAATTTATGGAATTATACACAAAAGCAAATTTAATGTAAAAAACACTGGAAATAGTGGATTTGTTGTGTTATAATCATTCAATGACTGGGCTTAGCAGTTTAAAAAGCATGCCCACATTACATTTGATGTACATACCATTCATATATATTTTTAAGGAGGATAACGATTGACATGAGTGTACAGGTTGAGAATTTAGAGCATAATATGGCGAAGCTTACTATTGAGGTAGCAGCTGAGGAATTAGAGAAAGCATTGGATTCTGCATATCAGAAGCAGAAGAAACAGATTAGTGTACCTGGATTCCGTAAAGGAAAAGTGCCAAGAGCTATGATTGAGAAAATGTATGGAGCAGGTGTGTTCTACGAGGATGCAGCAAACATTCTTATGCAGCAGACATACGCAGGTGCAGTTGACGAGAGCGGTGTTGACATTGTTTCACGCCCAACAGTTGAGGTTACTCAGATTGAGAAGGGACAGCCTTTCATCTACACAGCAGAGGTTGCTGTAAGACCAGAGGTTACTCTTGGTAAGTACATGGGTGTTACAGTTACAAAGATCGACACATCAGTTTCTGATGAAGAGGTTGACGCTGAGCTTGAGAACCAGAGAAACAAAAATGCAAGAACAGTTACAGTTACAGATCGTCCTGTAGCAGAGGGAGATACAGCAGTTATCGACTTTGAGGGATTTGTTGACGGAGTAGCTTTCGAGGGTGGAAAGGGTGAGAATCATCCATTAGAGATCGGTTCACACACATTCATCGATACATTCGAGGATCAGTTAGTAGGAAAGAACACAGGCGATGAGGTTGAGGTCAATGTAACATTCCCTGAGAAGTATCAGGCAGCAGACCTTGCAGGAAAGCCGGCTACATTCAAGGTTAAGATCAACGAGATCAAGGCTAAGGAGCTTCCTGAGCTTGATGATGAGTTTGCACAGGATGCAGCAGGTGTTGATACATTAGCTGAGTACAAAGAGGAAATCAAAAAGAACCTCACAGAGAAGAAAGAGACAGAAGCTAAGAAGACTAAAGAGGATGAGGCTATCCAGAAGATTATCGATAAGTCAAAGATGGATCTTCCTGAGGCAATGATTGAGACTCAGTGTGAGACAATGGTTGAGGAGTTTGCTCAGAGAATCGCACAGAGCGGTCTTACAATGGAGCAGTACTTACAGTTCTCAGGCATGACAGTTGACCAGCTTAAGGATCAGGTTCGTCCTGAGGCTACAACACGTATCCAGAGCAGCCTCGTACTTGAGCAGATTGCCAAGGAGGAAAACATCGAGGTTACTGATGCAGATATCGATGCTGAGGTAGAGAAGATGGCTAAGGCATACGGCATGGAGGCTGATAAGCTTAAAGAGTACATGGGAGATGCTGAGAAGGAGTCTATGAAGAAAGACCTTGCTATCACAAAGGCCGTAGATCTTATCATGGACAACGTTAAAGAGCGTGCAAAGGCAAAGAAAAAGGCTGATGCAGAAGAGTCTACAGAAGAATAAGATTTTTGAATCAAAATTTGATGGACTGGCTCAGAAGCCTATTTTCTGAGCCGGTCTTTTGAGCTTTTATAAAGGAGGCATTTTATATGAGTTTAGTACCATATGTTATTGAACAGACCAGCAGAGGAGAGCGCAACTACGACATTTACTCCAGATTATTAAAAGATCGTATAATTTTCCTTGGAGAGGAAGTAAATGAGACAACAGCCAGCCTTGTTGTTGCCCAGCTTTTATTCCTTGAGTCTGAGGATCCGAATAAGGATATCCACCTTTACATCAATTCACCGGGTGGAATGGTTACAGCAGGACTTGCTATTTACGATACTATGCAGTACATCAAGTGTGATGTTTCAACAATCTGTATCGGTCTTGCAGCAAGCATGGGAGCTTTCCTTCTTGCAGGCGGTGCAAAGGGCAAGAGATATGCTCTTCCAAATGCAGAGATTATGATTCATCAGCCATCTGGCGGTGCAAAGGGTCAGGCTACTGAGATTCAGATTGCTGCAGAAAATATTTTAAAGACAAAGAAGAGATTAAACGAAATTTTAGCAGCCAATACAGGCAAGCCATACGAGACAATTGCAGCTGATACAGAGCGAGACAACTATATGTCAGCACAGGAAGCCGCAGAGTATGGTCTCATAGACAGTGTAATAACAAACAGATAATCAGAAGTTAGATGAATTTAAGAGGGTACCCCATATGGGATGCCCTCATGCAATAAAAGGAGTTAATAATGGCAGGAAAAAACGACGGAAAGATTCGCTGCTCATTTTGCGGTAAGACACAGGACCAGGTAAATCGTTTGATTTCCGGACCTAATGGAGCTTTTATCTGCGATGAGTGTATAGATATATGTGCCGAGATTCTTGAGGAAGAAGGCGTAGATGGCCATGAGGACAAAAGCAGCGCTAAGGATGATATAAATCTTGTTACTCCGGAGGAGCTTAAGGCGTTTCTGGACGATTATGTAATAGGACAGGACCAGGCAAAGAAGGTGCTTTCGGTTGCTGTTTACAATCACTATAAGAGAGTTCTGGCAGGTGATACATCAGATGTAGAGCTTCAGAAGAGTAATATTCTCATGCTTGGACCTACAGGCTCAGGAAAGACACTTCTTGCGCAGACACTTGCCAGAGTGATAAATGTTCCATTTGCTATCGCTGATGCTACAACACTTACAGAGGCAGGATACGTAGGTGAGGATGTGGAGAATATCCTATTAAAGCTTATTCAGGCGGCAGATTATGATATCGAGCGTGCAGAGCATGGTATCATTTATATAGATGAGATAGATAAAATTACAAAGAAATCAGAGAATGTCTCAATCACCAGAGATGTGTCAGGTGAGGGTGTACAGCAGGCTCTTTTAAAGATTCTTGAGGGCACAGAGGCATCTGTACCGCCACAGGGCGGAAGAAAGCATCCGCAGCAGGAGCTTATTCCTATTGATACTACTAATATACTTTTTATCTGCGGTGGAGCATTTGATGGTCTGGAAAAAATTATCGACAGTCGTATGGATACATCATCTATAGGCTTCAATTCAGATGTAAAGTCAAAGACAGAGCTCAATGTAGGAGAGGCGTTTAAGCATGCACTTCCACAGGATTTTGTAAAGTTTGGATTGATTCCTGAGTTTATCGGACGTGTACCTATTACCGTTTCTCTCGAGGCACTCGACAGGGATGCACTTATCCGTATACTTAAGGAGCCTAAGAACTCGCTTATCAAGCAGTACACCAAGCTTTTTGAGCTTGACGGAGTAGGTCTTGAGTTCACAGACGATGCAGTAAATGCCATCGCTGACAAGGCACTTGAGAGAAAGACAGGAGCCAGAGGACTTCGTGCCATCATGGAGGCTGTTATGCTTGACCTTATGTATCGTATACCATCAGACAAGAGCATCAGCAGATGTGTAATAGACAAGGATATCGTTGAGGAAAACTTAAAGCTTGATGGTGAGTGCGTGCCTGAGGCATATATCGAGGAAAAAGCGGCATCGTAAGTACATGGCGGTATTTTACAAAAGATACAGCATCGGATAATATAAATTGCACAGCGGTTTGTTATGCATGGCTGTGCAATAATACAGGAGATATAAGTGGAAGAACAGATTATGAATATGCCTGCAGTAGCGCTGAGAGGGCTTACTATTCTGCCGGGGATGATTGCCCATTTCGACATCAGCAGAGAGCGCTCCCTTCGTGCTGTCGAGGAGGCTATGGAGCAGGATCAAAAGATTTATCTTGTCACACAAAGGAATGTGAACAGTGAGGACCCGACTCAGGAAGACCTCTATCAGATGGGTATTGTTGCTGATATAAAGCAGGTTGTCAGATTACAGAATGATGTTGTGAGAATACTTGTAGATGGAATAAGCCGGGCAGCATTGCTTGGCTTTACCGGCAATGAGAAGTACCTTGAGGCAGAGATCTGTTATTGTGATAGTAATGCAGACAGCCTGCCGGAGGATCTCAGGGAAGCCATGCTTCTCGGAGTCAGAGAGGCTTTTCACAGATATGCGGCAGTCGTCGGCAAAATCAGCAAGGAGCTTATCAGACAGATAGATCAGTATGAGGATCTTGAAAAGCTCATTGATTATGTAACCAACAATCTGCCGGTGTCATATGAGCTTAAGCAGCAGGTGCTTGAGGCTGAGGATATCAATGACAGATATCAGGTTATAGTATCATTACTTCTCTCCCAAGTGGAGGTTATTTCCATAAAGAATGAGCTTCAGAAAAAAGTAAAGGTTCGTGTGGACAAGCATCAGAAGGAGTATGTGCTTCGTGAACAGCTTGGTGTGATACGTGAGGAGCTGGGCGAGAATGCTGACTCGGAGGCTGATGAATATGAGAAAAAGCTATCTGAGTTAGATGCGCCTGACTACGTAAAGGAAAAGACGAAAAAAGAGATAAAGCGCTTTAGAAATATGAGCAGCAGCTCATCAGAGAGCACGGTTGAGAGAGGCTATATAGAGACTGTACTTGAGCTTCCGTGGAACAAGATGTCTGTGGATAACAAGGATCTTGACCATGCAGCACAGGTGCTCGATGATGATCACTACGGATTAAAGGATGTTAAGGAGAGAATACTTGAGTTTCTGGCAGTCAGAAATCTGACAAGCAAGGGAGAGAGCCCTATAATTTGTCTTGTAGGTCCTCCGGGAACAGGAAAGACAAGCATAGCCCGTTCAATTGCGTCTGCACTGGAGAAGAAATATGTGCGTATTTCTCTTGGTGGCGTGCGCGATGAGGCAGAAATCCGTGGACACAGAAAGACATATATCGGTGCCATGCCGGGCCGTATAGTAAATGGCTTAAGACAGGCAGGCGTTTCAAATCCTCTCATGCTGTTGGATGAGATAGATAAGGTGTCAAGTGACTACAAGGGTGACACATCAGCCGCTCTTCTCGAGGTGCTTGACAGTGAGCAGAACTGCAGATTCAGGGATCATTACATCGAGATGCCTGTGGATTTGTCGGAGGTGCTTTTTATTGCAACGGCAAATGAGGTTTCAGGCATTCCAAAGCCGCTTCTTGACAGGATGGAGCTTATTGAGGTGTCAAGCTACACTGAAAATGAGAAATTTCACATAGCAAAGGAACATCTGGTTGAGAAGCAAAAGAGCAAAAACGGAATTAAAAAGGAACAGCTTACGATAACAGATGGTGCTTTAAAGGATATCATCAGACTGTACACCAGAGAGGCCGGAGTCAGAAGCCTTGAGAGGACTATCGGCAAGCTGTGCCGCAAGGCTGCCAGGGAAATCTTTAAGGACAGCGAAGCTGCTGTAAAGGTTACAAAGACCAATCTTAAGACATATCTGGGCAATCCGAAGTACAGTCCAGAGAAGAAAAATGATCACGCTGAGGTGGGAATCGTAAGAGGCCTGGCATGGACCAGCGTGGGCGGAGTCACACTCGAGGTTGAGGTGAATGTGCTGCCGGGCAAGGGTGAGCTCGTGCTCACCGGTAAGCTAGGCGACGTGATGAAGGAGTCGGCACAGGCGGCACTTAGCTATGTGCGCTCAATAAGCGAAGAATATGGCATTGATGCAGAGTTTTATACGAAGCATGACATCCATATACATATCCCGGAGGGCGCAGTGCCGAAGGACGGACCATCCGCAGGCATCACTATGGCGACAGCCATGCTCTCGGCTATTACAGACAGAGCTGTCAGGGCAGATGTAGCCATGACAGGCGAGATAACACTGCGTGGCAGGGTGCTTCCGATAGGAGGACTCAAGGAAAAGCTGCTTGCAGCCAAAGTAATCGGAATAAAAACAGTATGTATTCCAAAGGATAATGAAAAGGACCTGGAGGAGATTTCAAAGGAAATAACAGACGGCATGGAAATTGTGCCGGTGGAGAAATTTTCACAGGTGGAGAAGATAGCATTTGTAAAATAAGAATGAGGAAGAGATTATGGTAATTAAAAGTGTTAATTTAGAGACAGTTTGCGGAATTACAAGCACAATCCCTGACAATGAGTATAATGAAGTGGCATTTGCCGGCAAGTCAAATGTAGGCAAATCGTCGCTGATCAATGCGCTCATGAACAGAAAGTCACTTGCCAGGATCTCTTCACAGCCCGGCAAGACGCAGACCATCAATTTTTATAACGTCAATGGCGCCATGTATCTGGTCGATCTGCCGGGCTATGGCTATGCCAATGCCAATATCGAGATAAAAGCTAAATGGGGACAGATGATAGAAAACTATCTTCACACCTCAAAAAAGCTTCAGGCAGTGTTTCTTTTAATAGATATAAGGCATGAGCCATCGGACAATGATATCATGATGTATGACTGGATGGTAAACCAGGGCTTTGCACCGATTATCATTGCAACCAAATCTGATAAATTGAAAAAAAGCCAGATTGCCGCACACATAAAGACTATCAAGGATGTACTTCATGTGAAGCCGGGCACGGTAGTTATACCGTTTTCGTCCATGTCAAAGGAAGGCAGGGACGAAATCTGGAATCTCATAGATTCACTCGTGTTTGACGAGGAGACGCTTCTTGCCATGAAACAGGAGGAAGAAGCAAAGCGCGAGGCAAAATCAGCTGCAAAAAGAGCCGCTGCATCACAGCTGCACAAAAAGGAGCGCTGGAAGAAGACCGGAAAGCCGGTTGCGAAAAAGACAAAAGAGCGCAGAGATAAGGCCAAGAGCAAAAAAAGCGTTAATAATCATAAAAAGAAATAAAGTTATAGAAAGAAAGGCGAATATTTAATATATGAAGAATAAATGCAAATTTGTAGGCATTATGTTTTTGTGTATATTGATAGTGTGTACGCTTGCGGTAATGGCATATGAGCACACAGCAGGTATGAAAGGCGCTGCCTGTGGAGCATCAAATGCTTCGGGCAATACAAAAAATACAGACGAAGCTGATGATATGCTTACAGTCGTGACATCCTTCTATCCTATGTACATTGCCACTTTAAACATAGTGGATGGTGTGGAAGGCGTGAGACTCGAAAACTTAAGCGAGCCACAGACCGGTTGTCTGCACGATTTCCAGCTCACACCGGAGGATATGAAGCTTTTATCCACTGCCGATGTTTTTGTAATAAACGGAGGCGGTATAGAGTCGTTTATGTCTGATGTGGCAAAAGCGTATCCGAAGCTTGATGTGGTTGAGGCCTGTGAGGATGTGGCACTTCTTTCTGAGGATGATGCAGACAGTGACCACGACCATGACCACGAAGCAGACGCAGAATCAGATAGCGCGCACGATCATGACCATGGTGATGAGAATGCCCATGCATGGATGAGCGTGCCGCGTTACCGCACCATGGTTCAGACAATCGCATCCCGGCTTGCCGAAAAGGATGCAAAGCATGCTGATGAATATTATGCAAATGCAAAAGCATATGATGCAAAGCTTGCAGTGCTTGAAGAAAAGATAAATAGCATAAAGAGTCTTACCAATGGACAGAATATCATCATATTCCATGAGGCCTATGCGTATGTAGCTGATGATTTTTCCATGAATGCATGCTATCTGTTAGACCTTGACGAGGAGCGCTCAGTCAGCGCAGGTGAGATAAAGCAGGTAATAGGTGCCATAAAGGATGACGGAGTGTCGGTAATACTCGCTGAGGAGCTCTACGGAAAGAGCATGGGAGATACCGTATCGCGTGAGACAGATGTGCATGTGATTTATATCGACCCTCTCAACAGGGGAGAGTACGACAAGGACAGCTATCTTGATGGTATGGAGCACAATATAGAGCTTATCAAAGAGGCATTTACTAAATAAAATTGGAGAAAATATGCGGAAAATAATACAGCCATGTGGCTTTCATTGCATAAAAATAAATAACCTTGGAGTGAGCTTTGGAGAGCAGACAGTGCTTGAGGATGTAAATATGCACATACACTGTGGCTCCTTCAATGTCATAATAGGCCAAAACGGTGCCGGAAAATCTACACTCATAAAGGCGATACTCGGCGAGATACCTCACACCGGTACGATTGAGTTCAAGGATACTAAGGACGGACATATGGCTAAGCTTAAAATCGGCTATGTGCCGCAGTCTGTCAATATCGAGAAAAATACACCGGTCAGCGTGTATGACCTCATAGCAAGCTATCAGTACAATTATCCTGTTTTTCTGCCAAAGAGCAAAAAGATAGAGGCAAAGATAAGGGAGACACTCGAGGTATTTGAGGCTGAGGAGCTCATCGACAAGCAGGTGTGCAACCTCTCGGGAGGACAGCTGCAGAGAGTGCTTCTTTCCATGGCAATCATGGACGAGCCGAACCTGCTACTGTTGGATGAGCCGGTGTCCGGAATAGACCAAAACGGCATGGAGCTTTTCTATAAGACCATGGATTATTTAAAGACTCACTATGACCTTGCAATCATATTGATATCGCACGATTTGGACTATGTGGCAAGGTACGCAGACCATGTTGTACTGCTTGATAAGACCGTTGCAAAGCAGGGGACTGTGAAGGAAGTCTTCGAGAGCAAGGAATTTGAGAGAATTTTCTACACAGGAGAGGAATCCTGGGTGAGAGAGGAGGAGCACAAATGAATATAACCTCCTGGCTTCAATATGATTTCATGAGAAATGCCCTTATCGCTGTGCTCATCATCACACCGCTTTTTGGCATAATGGGAACCATGATTGTAAACAAAAAGATGGCATACTTTTCAGATGCACTCGGACATTCAGCACTTACCGGAATCGCTGTCGGAGTGGTATGCGGCATGGCAGACACCTCGCTTGCCATGGTGATATTTGCGATAGTGTTTGCACTTCTTTTAAATAAGATAGGCAGTCTGAACACTGCATCGACAGATACCATTATATCGGTATTTTCATCGTGCTCTGTGGCGATAGGTCTTGCGATACTGTCAAAGGGCGGCAATTTCAGCAAATACTCAAGTATACTGGTGGGCGATGTGCTAAGCATCACAAAGACTGAGATAGTTTATTTAATTGTGATTTTTGTGGTCACGATAGTGTTCTGGGTGCTTTGCTTCAATAAGCTCAACGCCATCTGCATACACAGAAGCGTGGCAAAAAGCAAGGGTATCCATGTGCGTCTTCTGGATAATTTGTTTGCGGTGCTTGTAGCACTCATAGTTATGCTATCCATCAAGTGGATAGGTATACTTATAATAAATGCTCTGCTTATATTACCGGCGGCTTCATCAAGGAATATTTCGGAAAATATGCGTGAGTATCATTTCTTTTCAGTGATATTTTCAGTATTTTCCGGTATAGTCGGCCTCGCAGTGTCATACTACACCAATGTGGCAACAGGCCCGATGATAGTGATTATCGCATCGGTAATATATTTTTCGACATTTATATTTGGCAGAAAGCTGAAAAAATAACGGCTAAAGCTATAAGCAACAGACGCAAAACAGCCGATACACAGTATAAGAGATAAACTGTTTAGCTATATCAGACGCTATACAGGGTGATAATAGTATAGCGGGAAAGGATTCCCGCACGCACATTACCAGGGAGGGATGAGATATGTTAGATGCTATTTCAAGTGTAGTTTCAGCAGTAGCGGCGCAGAGTGTCACAGCAAAGGACGAGGCGCAGACAAAGAATACTAATACCGCTTCAAAGAAGCAGGATGCAAAGACGGATAAGTCGGATGCAAAGACTGCAGGCTTCAGCGAGGAGGCAGCTGTATATGAGAAATCAGACAGCAAGGATGATTCAAAGGATACTGCAAAGAGCACAGTAAACCAGAAGATGAGCAAGGCAGACAGAGATGCACTGGTACAGGCACTTAAGGATGATGCCAACGCCAGACAGCAGCAGCTTATCGAGATCGTCAGAAAGTCTATGACAGGACAGGCTACAACCTGGGACAAGTCACAGGGCTTAAAGAGTCTGTTTGAGAATCTGACTGTAGATGCAGACACAATAGCGCAGGCCAAAAAGGACATCGCAGAAGATGGATACTGGGGCGTTGAGAAGACCTCAGACCGTATACTTGACTTTGCAAAGGCACTGTCGGGAGGCGACAAGGACAAGGCTGATGAGCTTTTGAATGCATTCAAGAAAGGCTTTTCACAGGCAACAGGAGCCTGGGGAGACAAGCTGCCATCAATATGTCAGGATACATATGATGCAGTGCTCAAGAAGTTTGATGACTGGAAGAATGGCACAGAGGACACACAGGTACAGGGCTAGAAGCCGGATGTGTATGTAAAAGTGTCGTGATGGAACGAATATTATATAAGAAATGTGATTTATGAATTATGAAAAGGGGGCTGCACGCAGCGTGCAGTCACCTTTTTAGCGCTGTGCGCCTAGCGGCGCACGTTTCTAACGGGTTAAAGTCCCGAATCCGCCCGGTAGTGGGAAGGATATAGCCGAAGGCAAGGGTGTCCATCGTGAGATGGAATCTGAAGGAAGCTGGATGTGAGGAATATACCAACTCACGGGCAAATCTCTGGTCTGACGAACAGAAATCTCATATGAGGTCATGCA